>JACCDQ012158102.1_pt1 | contig 48333 bp, 42 predicted proteins | sample 7446031 | NCBI WGS metagenome assembly JACCDQ01 (sample SAMN15323442, study PRJNA562643) | freshwater metagenome | isolation source: river surface water | place: USA:Blue River Watershed | collected 2017-08-17
AGCGGATACAAGGAATCCATCATGGCAAAAGCATCGAACAACGCCGCTTCCGCGCGCGTTCGCAAGAAAGTCAAGAAGAACGTCGCCGAAGGTATCGCGCACGTTCACGCTTCGTTCAACAACACGATCATCACGATCACCGACCGCCAGGGCAATGCTCTGTCGTGGGCAACGTCCGGTGGTGCAGGCTTCAAGGGCTCGCGCAAATCGACACCGTTTGCTGCCCAGGTGGCGGCTGAAGCGGCAGGCAAGGTCGCAGTCGAGTGCGGCGTCAAGAACCTTGAAGTTCGGATCAAGGGTCCAGGCCCGGGTCGTGAATCCGCCGTTCGCGCGCTGAACGCCCTTGGTATCAAGATTACGCAGATTCAGGACGTGACGCCGGTGCCGCATAACGGATGCCGTCCGCCGAAGCGTCGTCGTATCTGATTTCCCGCAGTACAGGCAGTAGCTGAAAGCGACCCGCCGAATCCGGCGGGTTTTGTTCTAAGACCACCGTCCGGTAGCAGGCAGACCGGACTAGCGTCTATGGCATCGCGCCTGGACGTAAATCATAAGAGGAAACATCGTGGCACGTTATATCGGACCCAAAGCAAAACTTTCCCGCCGTGAAGGCACCGACCTGTTCCTGAAGAGCGCTCGCCGCTCGCTGGACTCGAAGTGCAAACTGGACTCCAAGCCAGGCCAGCATGGCCGCACCTCCGGCGCTCGTACGTCGGACTATGGCAACCAGCTGCGTGAGAAGCAGAAAGTCAAGCGCATGTACGGCGTTCTGGAGCGTCAGTTCCGCCGCTACTTCGCAGAAGCTGATCGTCGCAAGGGCAACACCGGCGAAACTCTGCTGCAACTGCTCGAGTCGCGTCTGGACAACGTCGTGTATCGCCTCGGTTTCGCGTCGACCCGTGCTGAAGCACGCCAGCTGGTCTCGCACAAGGCTATCGTCGTCAATGGCAACGTCGTGAATATCCCGTCGTTCCAGGTCAAGGTGGGCGATGTGGTCGCCGTCCGTGAAAAGGCCAAGAAGCAAGTACGTATTGCTGAAGCGCTCTCGCTTGCTGAGCAGTCCGGTCTTCCGATGTGGGTGTCGGTCGATGCGAAGAAGATGGAGGGTTCGCTGAAGACCCTGCCGGATCGCGGCGACTACAACCAGGAAGTCAACGAGTCGCTGATCGTCGAACTGTACTCGCGTTAATTTCCCCCCGGGCGCCTGCATTCGCAGGCGCCTTTTTAGATATGCCATCAGCCTTATCGGTGTAACGAGCCGAGGGTATTGAAAGGACATTCATGCAAAACAATCTTCTGAAGCCCCGCATCATCGAAGTCGAGCAGCTTGGTCTCGGCCACGCCAAAGTCGTGATGGAACCGTTCGAGCGTGGTTATGGCCACACCCTCGGCAATGCGCTGCGTCGCGTTCTTCTGTCGTCGATGGTGGGCTATGCGCCGACCGAAGTGACGATCGCGGGCGTGGTGCACGAATACTCGTCGATCGATGGCGTCCAGGAGGACGTGGTCGATATTCTGCTGAACCTGAAGGGCGTCGTGTTCAAGCTGCATAACCGTGACGAAGTCACGCTGACGCTGAAGAAGGAAGGCGAGGGCGCAGTGCTCGCGTCGGACATCGACCTGCCGCATGATGTCGAACTGATCAACCCCGACCATGTGATCGGTAACCTGACCGCAGGCGGCAAGATCGACATGCAGGTGAAAGTCGAGAAGGGCCGTGGCTATGTGCCCGGCAATGTGCGCCGTCTGTCGGAAGACGCGAACAAGACCATTGGCCGCATTATCCTCGACGCGTCATTCTCGCCGGTCCGCCGCGTGTCCTACACCGTAGAATCTGCCCGTGTGGAGCAGCGTACCGATCTGGACAAGCTGGTGATGAACATCGAAACCAACGGCGTGATCTCGCCAGAAGAAGCGATCCGCCAGTCGGCACGTGTTCTGGTCGATCAGCTCAACGTGTTTGCGGCGCTGGAGGGCACCGAAGCAGCTGCAGAAGCGCCGTCGCGCGCACCGACCGTCGACCCTATCCTGCTCCGTCCGGTCGACGACCTCGAACTCACTGTTCGTTCGGCAAACTGCCTGAAGGCCGAGAACATTTACTACATCGGCGATCTGATCCAGCGCAGCGAAAACGAACTGCTGAAGACTCCGAACCTGGGCCGCAAGTCGCTCAACGAGATCAAGGAAGTCCTTGCCTCGCGTGGCCTGACCCTGGGCATGAAGCTCGAGAACTGGCCGCCGGCAGGTCTCGAAAAATAATCCAACTTTTTTAACTCACCATCACCGGCCCGCGCCGGTCCGATATACGGGCTGGCGATAGAAGAGCTGGATCAATACTCTGAAAAGGAAAGCACCATGCGTCATCGTCACGGACTCCGTAAACTGAACCGCACCTCGTCGCATCGTCTGGCGATGCTGCGCAACATGACCGTTTCGCTGCTGAAGCACGAAGCGATCAAGACTACGCTGCCGAAGGCAAAAGAGCTGCGCCGCGTCGTTGAACCGATCATCACCCTGGGCAAAATCGACACGCTGGCGAATAAGCGTCTGGCTTTCTCCCGTCTGCGCGATCGTGAAATCGTCGGCAAGCTGTTCTCCGAAATCGGTCCGCGCTACAAGGCTCGCAATGGCGGCTACCTGCGCATCCTGAAGATGGGTTTCCGCGTTGGCGACAATGCACCGATGGCCTATGTTGAACTGGTCGATCGTCCGGAGCCGACGGAAGCCGTCGAAGTCGCAGAATAAGCGCAGCATCACGCGTCGAACGAAAGTACGACTGACTGCTTACGCAGTCAACGCATCACAAAGCCAGGCCACGCGCCTGGCTTTGTTTTTTTAGGGCAGCCGAACTCCCTCTGCGTAGCCTTGCCCGACCGGAGGCCAGCTCCGGATCTGATGGCGTCAGGCCCTGCGCCGTCATGCGATGCCTCAGACCAGGCAGGGCAGCTTTCAGAAGCACTGTCTGAAATTGTGGCGCTGCTGTGGCAAGATCGCAGACGCCATCGGACTCGTCGAGTACATGCCCCCAGTGAATACCAACCGATTTTTATGTCCATCCTCAGCGTAGAGCAGCTTCACAAGTCGTATGGCGAGGGCGCCCACCGACGCGAGATAATCAATGGCATCTCATTTGCACTGCGTCGTGGAGAATGCTATGGGCTGCTCGGCCCGAACGGCGCCGGCAAGACCACCACCCTGAAACTCTGCCTCGGCCTGACTGCGCCTGACAGCGGCAGCATCACGCTGGTCGGTCATCCGGTGCCTGTGGACGCGCGCCGGGCGCGTTTGCGAATCGGTGTGGTGCCGCAGATCGACAGTCTCGACCCCGATTTCACGGTCGAGGAAAATCTCCTGATCTACGGACGTTACTTTGGCATGCGCGAGCAGGATATCGTCGCGCGACTGGACTGGTTGCTTGGTTTCGCCAACCTGTTAGGCAAGCGGAGTGCACGTATCAGCGAACTCTCCGGCGGCATGAAGCGCAGGCTGACACTGGCGCGCGCACTGGTGAATGATCCCGACCTGATTTTCATGGACGAGCCCACCACGGGACTCGATCCACAGGCGCGCCACATGATATGGGAACGCCTGAAGGCCCTGCTTGCCGACGGCAAGACCATTTTGCTGACCACGCACTTCATGGATGAAGCCGAGCGTCTGTGCCACCGTCTCGCTGTGATCGATAACGGCCGCATGATCGCCGAAGGCTCGCCGCGTGACCTGATCGCGGCGCACATCGAATCACAAGTCATCGAGGTCTATGGCGACGAGGCTGTCGGCTGGGCCGAAGGCGCACGCGCGCTGGCCGAGCGTGTCGAGACCAGCGGCGAAACCGTGTTCTGTTACACCAACCAGGCGGACCTATTGCTGCAAAGCCTGGCGCAACGGGAAGGGCTGCGTTACCTGCACCGCCCCGCGAACCTGGAGGACCTGTTTCTGAAGCTGACTGGTCGCGAGATGAGAGACTGACATGAGCCCAAAGCACTTTCATCTGCCATCACTCAGTCTGCGATTCGTGCCGGTCTGGCGGCGCAACTTGCTGGTCTGGCGCAAACTCGCAGTCGCCAGCGTCATCGGCAACATTGCCGAGCCGATGATCACCTTGCTTGCCTTCGGCTACGGGCTGGGCAGCCTGCTGCAGCAGATCGACGGCGTACCTTATATCGAGTTTCTGGCCAGCGGCTCCATCTGCATGTCGGTGATGATGGCGGCGTCGTTCGAGGCGCTGTACTCCGCTTTTTCTCGGATGCACGTGCAGAAGACCTGGGACACACTGCTGAACACGCCGCTCGACCTGGATGACATCGTACTGGCCGAGATGCTGTGGGCTGCGAGCAAGGCGATGATTTCCGGGCTGGCCATCCTGCTGGTGCTGTTTGTGCTCGGTATCGGGCTGCATCCGACCGCGTTCCTGGTACCGCCGCTGCTGTTCCTGATCGGGATGACGTTCGCCTCGATCGCCCTGATCGTGAACGCGATCGCGAAGGCTTACGACTTCTTCACCTACTACTTTACGCTGGTGCTGACGCCGATGATCTTTGTTTCAGGCGTGTACTATCCGACAGCGCAGCTGCCGGACTGGCTGCAGTCACTTGCCGCTTGTCTGCCGCTCGGTGCGGCCGTGCAACTTGTGCGACCATTGCTGCTCGGCCGCATGCCAGATGATCCGCTGCAGAACCTGCTGATTCTGCTGGTGTTCTGTCTCGCCGCGTTCTATGTGGCGATCGTCCTGACGCGCAGGCGGCTACTGACCTGAAGGGGCTGCAGTGAGCGATCAACAGATTTGGCTGGCGATGACGAATGCACCCGACATGCCGACCGCGCAGGCCATCGCGCGCTCGCTGGTCGGTGCGAAGCTTGCGGCTTGCGTGAACATCCTGCATGCGGTGCACTCGGTCTATCGCTGGCAGGGTGCGGTCGAGGAAGCGACGGAAGTCACGTTGCTGATCAAGACGACCCAGCGCCGATATCCGCAGCTGCAACGCGCCATCGTGGCAGCGCATCCTTATGAAGTACCCGAAGTGATCGGATGGCCGTTGGCCGACGGCCATCCGCCTTACCTTCACTGGGTCGCCACTGAAACCGAACCTGACTCCCATGCTTAAGCTGTTGACCCGTTTTCTCTTGCTGCTGGCCGGCGTATTGCCGCTGCACGCCGCTCATCCGGCCGACGAATTCCTGCCGCCCGAACAGGCATTCGTGTTCAGCGCGCGGATGGCAGATCCGTCGTCGGTCGAAGTCCGCTACCTGGTCGCCGACGGCTACTACTTGTACCGGGATAAGTTCGCGTTTGCCGCCGAGGGTGCAACGCTTGGCAATGTCGACCTGCCGCGCGGTAAGGTGAAGTTCGATCCGAACTTCGAGAAAGACGTTGAAACGATGCGCGGAGAATTGCTGATCCGCGTGCCCGTTCAGGCCGGTGACGCCTTTACGTTGAAAGTCACCAGTCAGGGTTGCTCTGATAAAGGTCTTTGCTATCCGCCGATGCAGTCCGAAGTGCGTCTGAATGGCAGCCGTGGTGGTACCGGCTCACTGGCCAACCGTCTGACAGCATCGTCTTCGGTCAGTCCAGCCGCATCGGTGACTTCGGCCACGGTGCCGCAGACCGAGATGGGGCGCATCGAGGCATCGCTTGCCAGCGGACGACTGGTGCTGATCCTGCCCTTGTTCCTGCTGCTCGGGCTGGGACTCTCCTTGACGCCCTGTGTACTGCCGATGGTGCCCATCCTGTCCTTCATCATCGCCGGCGAGGGCGCGCAGACCAGCCGACGACGCGGCTTTGCGTTGGCGCTGAGTTATTCGCTGGGCATGGCGGTGGTGTATACGGGGCTGGGTATCGCGGCTGGTCTGATTGGTGAAGGCTTGTCCGCTGCATTGCAGAGCCCGCTGATTCTCGGCAGCTTTGCTGTCCTGATGTCGCTGATGGCGCTGTCGATGTTCGATGTCTACCAGCTGCAGGTCCCCGCGTCGCTGCAACTGGCGTTGACCCGGCTGTCCGAACGCCAGCATGCGGGCAAGCTGGCCGGCGTGTTCGTGATGGGGGCGATCTCGGCATTGATTGTCGGTCCCTGTGTTGCTGCACCGTTGGCCGGCGCCCTGGTCTATATCAGCCAGACGCGCGATGTATTCGTCGGCGGCAGTGCATTGTTCGCGATGGCAGCCGGCATGAGTGTGCCGCTGCTGCTGGTCGGCCTGTCGGCCGGCACGCTGCTGCCGCGCGCCGGTGCATGGATGCAATCAGTGAAAGTGTTTTTCGGTGTGCTGATGCTCGCGTTGGCCTTGTGGATGGTCGCGTCGTTGATACCCGTCTGGCTGCTGATGCTGGGGTGGGGGCTGCTGAGCGCTGGCTATGGCGTGTTCCTGCTGCGCGTGAAGTCGCTCGGCTGGCGTGCGCGTGCGCTGAGTGTGATTTTCATTGCGCTTGGTGTGGTGCAGCTCGTCGGCGTTGGCAGTGGTGGACGAGATCCTTGGTCACCGCTGGCACACCTGCTTGGCGGTACTCATGCCAAGACAGAATTCGAGCGCATCGGCAGCCTCGCGGAGCTTGACGCCGCGCTGGCGCGCGCTGACGGGCGGCGCGTGATGCTGGATTTCTATGCAGACTGGTGCGTGTCCTGCATCGAGATGGAGAAATTCACGTTCAGTGATCCCAAGGTAAAAGCCGAGCTCGATCAGATGCTGCTGCTGCAGGCCGATGTGACCGCGAACAATGACGAGCACAAGGCCCTGTTGAAGCGCTTCGGTCTGTTCGGCCCGCCCGGTATCATTTTCTTCGCGCCGGATGGCAACGAAATCCGCAGTGCGCGCGTGATCGGCTTCCAGTCCGCTGACAAATTCCTGCAATCCTTACAGAGAGCACCGTAGTTCGCGCCATATCAATTCCGGCAATTTGCAAAGAGCGAGATTGTCTTTGTCCGAAGCAGTTTGTGTCGATATATTGGCAATTTCACTCCATCGTCTTTGCAAGGAGACTGACATCATGGTGTTACATCTCGGCGATAGCGCGCCCGACTTCGAGCAGGATTCGTCCATCGGCAAAATTCGTTTCCATGACTGGGCCGGTGATTCATGGGTGGTACTGTTTTCCCATCCGGCTGATTTCACGCCCGTCTGCACCACGGAGCTCGGCCTGACGGCCAAACTGAAGCCTGAGTTTGATCGCCGTAACGTCAAGGCGATCGCATTGTCGGTCGATCCGGTCGACCGGCATAGTGCATGGATACGCGACATCGAGGAAACCCAGAAGACGGTCGTCGGTTTCCCGATCATTGCCGACGCCGACCGCAAGGTCGCTGCGCTGTATGACATGATTCACCCGAATCAGTCCGACACGGCCACCGTGCGCTCGCTCTTCATCATCGATCCGAAGAAAAAGATCCGGCTGATGCTCACTTACCCGATGAGCACCGGCCGTAATTTTGATGAGGTGTTGCGCGTGATCGATGCGCTGCAGCTGACCGACGGCTACACCGTGGCGACACCCGGCAACTGGCGCGACGGCGATGACGTGATCATTCCGTTATCCGTCCAGGATGAAGCACTGATCCGGCAGAAATATCCGAAGGGCTACAAGGCGCCCAAGCCTTATCTGCGCATCACGCCGCAGCCCAACCGCTAAGGTCGGGCGGGGTCCATCGTTCTTCTGGCTTTTACAGCAGTCGGGCGATATCCCGAGCGAAGTAGGTCAGGACGCCGTCGGCTCCGGCGCGCTTGAAGGCGAGCATCGACTCCATCATGGTCTTGTCATGGTCGAGCCAGCCGTTCTGGGCGGCGGCCTTGATCATCGCGTACTCGCCGCTGACCTGATAAGCAAAGGTCGGCATCCTGAACTCATCCTTCACGCGACGCACGATGTCCAGGTAGGGCATCCCGGGCTTGACCATCACCATGTCTGCGCCCTCAGCGATGTCCAGCGCCACTTCGCGCAGCGCCTCATTGCTGTTGGCCGGATCCATCTGGTAGGTCGCCTTGCTGCCCTTGCCGAGATTGGCGGCTGAGCCCACCGCGTCGCGGAACGGGCCATAGAAGGCCGATGCGTACTTGGCCGAGTAGGCCATGATGCGGGTATGGATGTGTCCCTCGGCTTCGAGTGCCGTGCGGATCGCGCCAATGCGCCCATCCATCATGTCCGACGGCGCGACGATATCGACGCCAGCCGCCGCCTGGGCCAGTGCCTGCTTCACCAGCAGCGCAGTGGTCACGTCGTTCAGCAGATAGCCGTCCTCGTCGAGCACGCCATCTTGGCCATGGCTGGTGTAAGGGTCGAGTGCGACATCGGTCAGAACGCCCAGTTCAGGGCAGTGTGCTTTCAAAGCACGTACCGCGCGCGGCACCAGTCCGTCCGGGTTGGCGGCTTCGATCCCGTCGGGTGTCTTCAGTGAGGCATCAATGACCGGGAACAGCGCCAGCACCGGGATGCCGAGGGCGACACATTCTTCCGCAACCGGCAGCAGCAGGTCGACTGACAGTCGTTCGACACCCGGCATGGACGGCACGGCCTCGCGGCGATTCTGGCCGTCGAGAATGAATACGGGATAGATCAGATCAGCGGCCGTGACAAGGTTTTCGCGCATCATCGCGCGAGAAAACGCATCCTTGCGCATGCGGCGCATGCGGATCGCCGGGAACCGTGGCTGGGCGTCGTGGGTCATTGTCTTTTTCGCAGTCTCAACAAAGGGTTAGAGGGTGAAACAGGGGTGCGAAACACCGGGAGAAATCCGCATTCTTCAGGAGTCCCGGGGCCGCGCAAAACGCTGAAACTTTTGCCCGCATCCCGGCTCAGACAAACGGGTGATTGCTCACCTCCCGCTTCTCCTCCCTGAGCGGGGCTGCCTCGCCGCTGTGCGAGCCAGCGTTGAACCCTGGAGACATTCCCCTTTCTCCAGGGTTTTTTTATGCCGGTTCGCTGACGGCTTCGGCCTCGCCGGGGGCATCATCGTTCAGGCCAAGCATGTTGCGTATGGTGGCGTCCGCCTCATCGAGTCCGGTGCGCTTGAGCGCCGAGAACAGCTGCACCGAGAATGGCAGAGGCTGGCCAGCCTCGTCAACATAACTGGACAGAATGGTTTGCGCCAGGCGCATGGCATCGGCCTGCTCGCTGCGGTTGAGCTTGTCCGCCTTGCTGAGCAGGCAGTGAATCGGCTTTCCGGTCGGCGCGAACCACTCAAGCATCTCGACGTCCAGCTCAGTGAACGGGCGCCGCGCATCCATGATCAGCACCAGTGCGACCAGCTGTTCGCGCGCCTGCACATAGCGACCGAGCAGCTGCTGCCAGTGGTCCTTCGCCGAGCCCGATACCTCGGCATAGCCGTAGCCGGGCAGGTCGACCAGAAAGGCCCGGATCTCTTCGATGCGGGTGGCGTCCTTGCGGTGCTGTCCGACGTGTGAGCCGCCAATCGAGAAAAAATTGATGTGCTGTGTTCTGCCTGGTGTCTTCGACGCAAATGCCAATTTCTTCTGGTTGCACAGCAAATTAATGGCCGTCGACTTGCCCGCATTCGAGCGGCCGGCGAAGGCGATCTCGGGGACTTTATATTTTGGCAAATCCTGAAGTCGGTTGACGGTCGTGAAAAAGCGGGCTTGCCAGAGTGAGGACATGGGGGATAAAGGTGAGGAGGCCGGCGGTGAAAGGCGGGGAACAGGCTCGCCATTGTAGTACAATGCCGGGCTGTATTTAGGCGTAAACCAAATCATTAAATCCCGGGTGTTTGAATGAATCGTGCTCTTTCGTCGTTCGTGAAATTCGTCTCTATCGCACTGCTGGCTTCGTCTGGCGTCGCATTTGCAGCTGAAGACAAGGCGGCGGCTGCGGCCGATCCGGCCAAGGGTTCCGAGCTGTACGCGAACGGTGATGCCGCACGCGGTATCATGGCCTGCGTCGCGTGTCATGGCGCAGCCGGCAACTCGACCATCACGCTGAACCCGAAGCTGTCGGGCCAGCATCCCGCCTACCTGCAGAAGCAGCTGTACGACTTCCAAGGGCCCGCGCGCAACAATGCCGTGATGACCGCGATTGCCAAGGCCATGAGCGCCGATGACATCCGCAACGTCGCTGCTTACGTCGCCGCACAGAAACCGGCGCCGGGTGCAGCGAAGAACAAGGATACCGTCGAGTGGGGCAAGAAGATCTATCGCGGCGGCATCGCCGAGAAGAATGTGCCGGCCTGCGCTGGCTGCCACAGCCCGAACGGCGCTGGCATACCGGCCCAGTATCCTCGCCTGGCGGGTCAGCATCAGGATTACACAGTCGGACAGCTGACCAATTTCCGCACAGGCGCGCGCGCCAATTCCGCGCAAATGACCACCATCGGCAAGCGCATGTCGGATGACGAAATGAAGGCTGTCGCCGATTACATCGCCGGCCTGAAGTAAGGATCTGCGCCGACTGCTGAAAAAAAACGATACAAAGCGGCGGCGACGATGACAGGGGGTGGCCGAGGGCCGCCCCCTTTTTGTTTGTAGCTTCGAATTTAAACCTGCCCAGAGACAGAGCAAATGAGCACCGGTACACAAGGCATTCAGGTGGAGACCCGCAGCCGCTTCACGGCGGATTTCGTCGAACTGGTATCGTCAATGCGCTTCGCGATCAGTCTGCTGACCGTGATCGCGATTGCTTCCGTGATCGGCACGGTGGTGCTGCAGAATGAGCCGCTGCCGAATTACGTGAACCAGTTCGGGCCGTTCTGGTTCGAGGTGTTCGCACGCTTTTCGGTCTATTCCGTGTATTCGGCCTGGTGGTTCCTGTTGATCATGGCCTTCCTGGTCGTGTCGACTTCGCTGTGCATCGTCCGTAATGCACCGAAGATGCTGCGCGATATGAAGAGCTGGCGCGATAGCGTGCGCGAGCAATCGCTGCGCAATTTTCACCATCACGTCGAATGGACGGCCGACAGCGACACGGCCGGACTCGCCCGTGAATCGGCGCGCCGGGTCGTCGCCGCAGGCTATCAGGTGAAGCTTGTCGACAAGGATGGCGCGACACTGCTGACCGCGAAACAGGGCGCGGCAAACAAGCTTGGCTACATCTTCGCGCATGCGGCGATCGTGATCATCTGCGTCGGCGGCCTGCTCGATTCCAACCTGCCGATCCGTGCGCAACAATGGTTGTATGACAAAGAGCCCTTCAACGGTGGTGGCGTCATCGCGCAGATTCCGGAGCGGCATCGTCTCGGTGTCGGCAATCCCACGTTCCGCGGCAATACCTATGTGCCCGAAGGCGCGAGCAGCAACACGGCGATCATTCCATCGGGCCAGGGCGTGATGATCCAGGAGCTGCCGTTCACGCTGGAGCTGAAGAAATTCATCATCGATTTTTACCCGACCGGCATGCCGAAGCTTTTTGCCAGCGATGTGTTGGTCACTGATCATGAGACGGGCAAGAGCTTCCCGGCGACCATCAAGGTCAATGAGCCTCTGATTTACAAGGGCATGGCGGTCTACCAGTCCAGTTTCGAGGATGGCGGCAGTCGCCTGAAGCTGCTCGGTTATCCGATGCAGGGTCTTGGCAGCCAGTCTTTCCCGGTGGAGGGCGAGGTCGGCCGCTCTACGCCGCTGCTTGGCAGCGGCGGCAGCGAGTACACCATCGAATGGTCCGGCTTCCGACCTTTCAATGTCGAGAATGTGGCCGGCAATGGCCAGGATGTACGTGCAGTCGACCAGCGCAAGACGCTGCAGGAACGCCTCGACAAACAGCTCGGCTCCGCCGCTAATCCGGAAAAGAACAAGGATCTGAAGAACGTCGGTCCGAGCGTTCAGTACAAGCTGCGCGACAAGAATGGTCAGGCACGCGAATTCAACAATTACATGATTCCCGTGAAGATCGACGGCAGCGAGGTCTTTCTTGCCGGCGTGCGCGAGTCGCCGGCGGAAAGCTTCCGCTACCTGCGTATTCCGGCCGACGAGAAAGGCACGATCGACGAGTGGATGAGGCTGCGCGCCGCCATCAACGACCCGGCCATGCGTGAGAAGGCCGCACGTCGCTATGCGGCCAACGTACCGCTAGGCTCGGGCGCCAACCCGCAGTTGCGCGAGCAGCTACGGGCGTCGGCACTGCGAGGCATGACGGTCTTTGCCGGCAATGAGGAGGCGGCAGGGTATATCGCGATCGCCCGCTTCATTGGCAAGCTGCCGGAAGATCAGCAGGAAAAGACCGCCGATATCTTCATGAAGATCCTGAACGGTACGATGTGGGAGCTTTGGCAGGTCGCGCGTGAGAAGGACGGCCTGCCGGCCGCGTCCATCGGCGAGCAGAACGGGCGGTTCCTGAAGCTGGCCACCGACGCGCTGGCCGACGCCTTCCTGTATGGTGCGCCGGTATTCCTGCAGCTGAAGGGTTTCGATGAGGTGAAAGCCTCGGTATTCCAGGTCACCCGATCCCCTGGCAAGAATGTGGTCTATCTGGGCTGCCTGCTGCTGGTGCTGGGCGTGTTCGCGATGATTTATGTGCGTGAGCGCCGGCTGTGGATCTGGATTCGTCCGTCCGAGAGCGGTGGTGCGCATGCGCTGATGGCGATGAGTACGCAGCGCCGCAGTCTGGATTTCGACAAGGAATTCGAACGGTTGAAAGCGGGCCTCACGGGCCGCTGACACCGATCTGGTAAGACAGGCGCCCGACTGTCCGTCCGCTCGCCGGCAATGCTGCCGGCGCTGGACTATACTGCGCATCGCGCCTGCATGCCGTATGGCGCACGGAGACACATCATGGAACTGACACAGAATTCCGCTTACGACGAAAACCGCGGCCTGCTGAAGGGGCGCAGCGCGTTTGACTGGATCTTTGCCGCGCTGCTGCTGGCCGGTGCGCTGTTCTCGCTGAATCGCTATGGCGAGTTCATGGACATTTACGAGAAAGGCATCCTGCTGGCGGCGGTGCCCACCTTCGCCGGTCTGGGCTGGTACTGGCGCTCGGCGCGCACACTGACCTTGCTGGTCGGGGCGCTGTCACTGGCCGGCATCTATTTTTACGCCGGCAACCTAGAGGCGGCCCAGACACGCTTCTTCCTGAAGTACATGCTGTCGAGCCAGTCCGCCATCTTGTGGATGAGTACGCTGTTTTTCCTGTCGACGCTGTTCTGCTGGGGCGGGCTGGTAGCGCGTTCCGCATTCGGCGGCGCGGTAGGCAGCAAGCTCTGCTGGGCGGCGGTGCTGCTGGGCTTTGTCGGCATGATGGTGCGCTGGTACGAGTCTTATCTGCTCGGACCTGATATCGGCCACATCCCGGTGTCGAACCTGTATGAAGTATTCGTGCTGTTTTGCCTGATCACTGCGCTTTTCCTGCTGTTCTACGAGCAGAAGTACGAGACACGCGCAGTCAGCCCGTTCGTCATGCTCATTATCTCGGCTGCCGTCGGCTTCCTGCTCTGGTACATGGCCACCCGTGACGCGCATGAAATCCAGCCGCTGGTGCCCGCGCTGCAAAGCTGGTGGATGAAGATTCACGTGCCTGCCAACTTCATCGGCTATGGCACTTTTGCACTGGCTGCCATGGTCGGTGTCGCCTATCTGATCAAGGCCAAGGGATACATGGTCGATCGTCTGCCGCCGCTGGAGGTGCTGGACGACATCATGTACAAGGCGATCGCAGTCGGCTTTGCCTTCTTCACTATCGCGACCATTCTCGGCGCGCTGTGGGCGGCCGAGGCCTGGGGCGGCTACTGGTCGTGGGACCCGAAGGAGACCTGGGCTCTGATCGTCTGGCTGAACTATGCGGCCTGGCTGCATATGCGCCTGATGAAAGGCCTGCGCGGCCAGGTTGCCGCGTGGTGGGCCGTCGGCGGTCTGCTGGTGACCACCTTTGCCTTCCTCGGTGTGAACATGTTCCTGTCCGGGTTGCACTCTTACGGTGAACTCTGATCTAAACAGGCTGCCACGGCAGCCTGTTTGTTTTGTCTTCGGAGAACATCATGCTGATCAGGATTCCTCGTTCCACTGACCCGCTTCCATCCGAGATCACTCGGCCGGAGATAGCGGCATCGCGCCGACTGTTTCTGCAGCAGTTGGGGGTGGGCACGCTGGCCGCTGCCGGCGTCGCCGAATTCGCAGCGGCTGAGGTGTCAGCCTCCTCGCGTCTCGCGGCTTTGCGCAATTCCAAATACAGCCCGGCCGACAAGCCGACTGCCTACCGCGATGCGACCACGTACAACAACTTCTACGAGTTCGGCCTCAACAAGGGAGATCCGGCGCTGCTGGCTGGTTCGCTCAAGACGCGACCGTGGACTGTGCGCATTGACGGCGAGGTAAAGAAGCCGCTGACGCTCGACATCGACGCGCTGCTGAAGCTGGCGCCGCTGGAAGAAAGGCTGTACCGGCTGCGTTGCGTCGAAGGCTGGTCGATGGCGATTCCGTGGATCGGCTATTCGCTGGCTGAGCTGATCCGCAAGGTCGAGCCGACCGGTAATGCGAAATTCGTCGAGTTCACGACGCTGGCCGATCGCGCTCAGATGCCGGGCCTCGGCAGTCGCGTGCTCGACTGGCCCTATGTGGAGGCACTGCGTATCGACGAGGCAAACCATCCGCTGACGATGCTGACCTTCGGTATGTACGGCCAGCTACTGCCCAATCAGAATGGCGCTCCGGTGCGCATCGTCATTCCCTGGAAGTATGGTTTCAAGTCGGCCAAGTCTCTCGTGCGGATTCGCTTCACCGAGACGCAGCCGAAGACAGCGTGGAATCAGGTCGCGCCGGACGAATACGGTTTTTACTCGAACGTTAATCCCGAGGTCGATCATCCGCGCTGGTCACAGTCGACCGAGCGGCGTATCGGGGAAGACGGTTTTTTCGCGAAAAAGCGCAAGACGATGATGTTCAACGGTTATCCGGAAGTCGCGTCGCTGTATGCAGGGATGGACCTGAAGAAATTCTACTGAGCCGATGTCACTGACGGCACCGACGGCCGCGCAACTGCAGTGGATGCGGCGTGTACTTTTCCTGCTGGCGCTGCTGCCACTGGCACGCGTTGCCTGGCTGGGCTTTGACGGGCGACTCGGCGCCAATCCTATCGAGACCATCACGCGTGCCAGCGGCGACTGGACGCTGTACTTCCTTTGCTTCACGCTGGCGGTCACCCCACTGCGTCGGCTGACCGGGCAGCACTGGCTGCTGAAGCTCCGGCGCATGCTCGGACTGTTCTGCTTCTTTTATGCGTGCCTGCACTTTTTGTGCTTTTTCTGGTTCGACCATTTCTTCGATCTCGTCGCGATGTGGACGGACGTGAAGAAGCGGCCCTTCATCACCGTCGGTTTTGCTTCATTCGTACTGTTGCTGCCACTGGCTGCAACCAGTACCGATGCGATGCAGCGCCGGCTGGGACGCCACTGGGCACGGCTGCACCGGCTGGTCTATCTGATCGCTGTGCTCGCGATACTGCATTTCTGGTGGATGCGCGCCGGCAAGCGCAACTTCGAAGAGCCGTTGCTGATGGGTGCCATCATGCTGCTGCTGCTCGGCTGGCGCCTGGTAGTCCGCTGGCAGGCTGCGCGCGCGACGGCGCGCAGCATGGCGGTGGAAGTGTCCTTGAAGGATCCGGGTGATCGCTGATTCGCGCGCCCGATCAGCCCGGTCGAGGCATCGGGTCCATGTGCCGGGCCGACGGGCGGATCGATGCGGCACGTCGGCGTGGCCGGTCGATGCAGCGAATCAGTCCGGGATAGATTCCAGCGCAAACAGGTCGGCCGGATTTTCACGCTGGCGGATCAGCGAGAAGCGTTCGCCATCGACCAGTACCTCGGCCGCGCGGCCGCGCGTGTTGTAGTTCGATGCCATCGTCATGCCGTAGGCGCCTGCCGACATGATGGCCAGCAGATCGCCTTGTTCGAGTGTGAGCGTGCGGCCGCGCGCGAGCCAGTCGCCCGATTCGCAGACCGGACCGACCACGTCATATTCCTTCGCGGCCGATGCGCGCCGGTTCACCTGCTGCACGCCGTGCCAGGCTTCGTACATTGCCGGCCGCATCAGGTCGTTCATTGCGGCGTCAACCACCGCGAAGTTCTTGGTGGCGCCGTGCTTCAGATACTGCACTTCGGTCAGCAGCACACCGGCATTGCCGACGATCGAGCGTCCCGGCTCGAACATGACGCTGATGGGCTTGCCGTCGTATTTTTCTGCACGCCAGCGGTCGATACGCGCAAACAGCCGCGACAGGTAATCGGCGACTGCGACCGGCTTCTCATCGTCGTACGTGATGCCGATGCCGCCACCAATATCGAGATGATGCAAGGCGATGCCTTCGGCGTGCATGCGGTCGGCCAGCTCGATGACCTTGTCCAGCGCCTCGAGCAGCGGTGCATCGTCGAGCAGCTGCGAGCCGATGTGGCAGTCAATACCGGTCACCTCGATGTGAGGCAGGCCGGCAGCGACGCGATAGGTGGGCAGCGCGTCCTCGAACGCGATGCCGAATTTATTGTCCTTCAGCCCGGTCGAAATGTAAGGATGGGTCTTCGGATCGACATCCGGATTCACGCGCAGCGATACGCGGGCACGCTTGCCCAGACTGGCGGCAACCTCATTGAGCCGGTGTAGTTCGGGGATGGATTCGACGTTGAAACACAGGATGTCGTGCGACAGCGCCAGCCGCATCTCCTCGCGCGACTTGCCGACGCCGGAGAAGATCACCTTGCGCGTATCGCCGCCGGCGGCGATTACCCGCAGTAGTTCGCCACCGGACACGATGTCGAAGCCGGAACCCAATTTGCCGAGCAGGTTCAGTACCGCCAGGTTGGAATTCGATTTCACCGAGTAGCAGACCAGCGCGCCGTGGTCACCGCGCCCGTTGGCACGGCAGGCGTTCGCATACGCGAGAAAATTGGCAGTCAGCGCAGCGTGCGAGTAGACGTAAGTGGGCGTGCCGAAGGTCTCGGCGATCGTGGCGAGCGGCACGCCTTCGGCGTACAGTGCATCGCCGCGGTATTCGAAATGCGACATGGTCAGGGCTTGCGGTACGGTTGTGTCTTGGCGGGCTGTACATCGAATTCGCCGTCCGGATCGTTTTTCGGCTGCGCCTGGTCGGGCAAGTGCAGCGCGCCGGTCTGACCGCAGGCGGCCAGACTGATTGCGGCGATCGTCGCTAGAATGGCGAAAAGGGTGCGCATGGAAAATGTGGTTTCGCGGGCTGAACCGCGCCGCAGGATGCATGGCGCGCGGGTTGAAAATTTCTTCCGGAGTGTAGCATGACCGAAACCGAATTCCTGGCTGTCGCCGAGAGGGTGCTCAATGCGGTCGAGACCGCGTTCGAGCGCGCTGGCGAGGAGGCCGACGTCGACGTCGAGTGCAGCCGCAGCGGCAATGTGCTCGAAATCGAGTTCGTCGACAACGGCAGCAAGATCATCGTCAATACCCAGGCCCCGATGCGCGAGATCTGGGTTGCCGCGCGTGCTGGTGGCTTTCATTACCGTCTCAATGACGGCCGCTGGCTTGATACCCGCGACGGCTCGGAGTTGTTTGCGTCGCTGTCGCGGCTGGCCGGTCTGCAGGCCGGCACCGCGCTGACCATTGCCGGCTGATCAGAAAATCTCGCCCTTGGTGGTTTCCTGCTGCGGCTTGTCGTCCTCATGCTGACTGCCTGAGCCCGGCAATACCGCGCCGCCGGAGTCGACATATTCTGCGTAGGTCAGGTCGCCGTGATGGGTCGTGATCCCGGGAGGTACCTCACGCAAGATCACCGGCAGCTTCGGCAATGTCTTCTGCATATAGCCTATCCAGATCGGCAGCGCGAGGCCGCCACCGGTCTCGCGGTTACCAAGATTCTTCGGCTTGTCAAAGCCGATCCAGGCAACTGCCGTGAGGTTAGGATGGTAGCCGGCGAACCAGGCGTCGATCGAGTCGTTGGTGGTGCCGGTTTTTCCGGCGATATCGGTGCGATTGAGTGACAGTGCGCGCGTCGCTGTCCCGTAGCGAACGACATCCTTCAGCATGCTATCGACCAGATAGGCGTTGCGTGTGTCGATCACGCGCAGTGCCTCGTCACCCGATTTGTCGGGCGTCACCTGAAACAGGGTCTTGCCATTGTTGTCCGTGATCTTCGAGATGAGGTAAGGGTTCACCTTATAGCCGCCATTGGCGAACACCGCGTAGGCGCCGGCCAGCTGCAGTGGCGTCACCGAGCCGGCCCCCAGGGCCAGCGTCAGGTAAGGTGGGTTTTTTTCCGCCTCGAAGCCAAATCGCGTGACATATTCCTGAGCGTATTGCGGGCCGATCTTGTCCAGAATGCGGATCGAGATCATGTTCTTCGATTTCGCCAAGCCGCGCCGCATTGACATCGGGCCTTCGTACTTACCATCGTAGTTCTTGGGCTCCCAGGCCTGGCTGCCGGTTTGCGACGCATCGTAAGTCAGTGGCGCGTCATTGATGATCGTGCCGGGCGACATGCCTTTCTCCAGTGACGCCGAATAAATGAAGGGCTTGAACGACGAGCCCGGCTGGCGCCACGCCTGCGTCACATGGTTGAACTTGTTCCGGTTGAAATCGAAACCGCCGACCAGCGAGCGGATCGCGCCATCGTCCGGGCTGACCGACACAAACGCCGCTTCCACCTCCGGCAGCTGGATGACGAACCAGCCGTTGCCTTCCTGCATGACGCGGATGATCGCGCCGCGCCGGATGCGTCGGTTCGCTGGCACCTTGTCTGTCAGCGCGCTGGCGCCTGTGCCCAGCGCCGCATCGGCAATCGCGATTTCCTCACCTGACGACAGCATGGCCCGCAGCGACTTCGGTCCGGTCGACAGCACGACGGCGGCGAGCATGCCGTCATTATCCGGATGCTCGGCCAACTCCGATTCAATCGCGGCCTCTGCGTCCAGGCGATCCGACGGTATCTCCATGTAGCCCTCGGGGCCACGATACGGCTGACGGCGTTCGTACTCGAGCACGCCGCGGCGCAGTGCAAGATATGCGGCGTCCTGATCGGCCTTGGTGATCGTGGTGAACACGTTCAGCCCGCGCGTGTAGGTATCTTCCTTGAACTGGTCGTACACCATCTGGCGGGCCATCTCCGACACATATTCGGCGTGCACGCCGAAGTCATTGCTGTCCATCTTGATCTTCAGCTTCTCGCTGCGCGCAGCGTCGTATTGCGCGCGCGTGATGTAGCCGAGGTCGTGCATGCGCTGCAGGATGTATTGCTGGCGCGCTTTGGCGCGCTTCGGGTTGACCACCGGATTGTTCGCCGACGGTGCCTTCGGCAGACCCGCCAGCATCGCCGCCTCGGCAACACTGATCTCGGACAGACGTTTGCCAAAATAAATCTGTGCTGCTGACGCGAAGCCGTAAGCCCGCTGGCCGAGATATATCTGGTTCATGTACAGCTCGAGGATCTGGTCCTTGGTCAGCGTCTTCTCGATCTTCCATGCAAGCAGAATTTCGTACAGCTTGCGCTTGATGGTCTGTTCGCTGGACAGGAAGAAATTACGCGCGACCTGCTGGGTGATCGTGGATGCGCCCTGACGGCTGCCGCCAGTGGTGTTATGAATTGCCGCGCGCAGAATGCCCCAGTAGTCGACGCCATGATGCTGGTAGAAGCGGTCATCCTCGATGGCCAGTACAGCCTGCTTCATCACTTTGGGTATGTCCTTGTAGCGCACCAGGCTGCGTCGCTCTTCGCCGAATTCGCCGATCAGCACGTTATCCGCAGAGAACACGCGCAGCGGCATCTTCGGCTGGTAGGTGGCCAGCGAGTCGATATCCGGAAGATTCGGATACGCCATCATCAGCATGAAGCTCAGCAGCAGGAATCCGATGACGGCCAGGCCGGTCATCACGCCGAACAGGCTCAGCGCGATTTTCAGGGGACGGGACATTGAGCCGCCGCGCTTGCCTTCGGGGGAGCGGTCGGCGGGGGTATGGTTATTCATTCAGCAGAGGGGAGGGGGTGAGGCCATTGATTGATGGGGCTCATTATAGCGGCAGCCTAGCGAGGCTTTCTGCCGGTGGTAATCCTGACAAACAGTCCATTCCCCTGCCCAAAACGGGTGCTCAGTGCCCGGGCGCTGACGGTTCTGGAATCCCGCGACCGGTCTTCGGAGACTGGTGACATTCGTCACCGTATTCAGTCGGCAATTGGCAACGTCCGCACCACGCGGCTTTACATCGGGGAAAAGCACTTGTTAGCATCCGCGGCGAGTTTCTAAATTGATAACGCGAGGCGCAGCGGATGTTCCCTTTTCGACGGTGGTGGCGGCGAGCGCAGTTACCCGTGCTGGGTGTGGACCTCGGCGCGGATGCCATTCGTGTCGTCGGCCTGAGCGGCCATACGCGGAACGGGCCGTTGAACGTCAGTCATTACGCATACCGACCATTGCCTCGCGGCGCGATACGCGACGGTGCCGTGGCGATGCCGGAGGAAGTCACGGCTGTCTTGCGCGATGCGATCCGGGCCAGCGGCAGCCGCTTGCGCGATGTCGCGCTGGCGCTGCCGGCTGGTGCCGCGATCAAAAAGACACTCTCGCTGCCATCGGTACTGGACGACCAAGATCTCGAGCTGCAGGTCGAGGCCGAAGCCAGCGAGAGCCTGCCTTTTCCGCGCGATGAGATTGGCCTCGACTTTGCCGTCATCGGCCCCAGCGCGGCGCAGCGCGATGGCGTTGACGTGGTGCTGGTCGCTGCACGCCGCGAGCGCATTGATGAGCGCGTCGCGCTGGCGCGCGCGGCCGGGCTCAGGCCGCTGATCGTCGATATCGAGTCGCATGCGCTGGTGTCGGCGCTGTTGGCGGTGGACGCCGGACGGGACGTGTCGGCGGAAAACGTGATCGCTGCACTCTGGCTCGGTGCGGATCGCAGCCACTGCCTGTTCGTCGCGCATGGTGCGCTGGTGTATGAGCGCGAGCTCGGACTGGCGAACCCGGCTGAGGGTACCGCGAGCGTCGATCGCATCTGTCAGGAGTTTGATCGTGCGCTGCAGTTGTTCCAGACGGCGACGGTGTATGCAGCGCCCCAGCAGGTGTATCTGCTGGGGACCTTACCCGCTGCGCTGCCACCGGCGTTGCAGCGGCGCGCAGGCTTGAGCGTCGCCTTGCCGGACCCGTTGCTGTCGTGGTCCGGTGGCAAGACCAGAGCCGCCGCAGACCCGCCGTCGTCCTGCATGCTCGCGTGCGGGCTGGCATTGAGAAGCTTCGATCGATGACAGATTTCAACCTGCTGCCTTGGCGCGAAGAACGGCGGCACGAACGCCGCCGCCTGTTCAAGAGCCTGCTCGGCCTGGCGGCCTTGCTTGGTCTGGCAATCGTTCTTGCCGTGTTCGTGTTCAATGAACGCAGTCTCTCGCGGCAGCGCGAGCGTCAGCAGCTGCTGACGGCCGAGATCGCATTGCTGGACGCACGCATTGGCGAGGTCCGCACTCTGAAAGAAAAAATCGCGGTACTGACCGCCCGCCGTGACGCAGTCCTCGGCCTGCAACAGGCCCGCAGCACGCCGGTGCGCTTCCTTGATGAATTGTCGGACCGGATTCCGCAAGGCGTGATGCTGAAGTCCCTGCAGCAGGCCGGTCGTATCAGTCTGACCGGCTTCGCACAGACCGGCGCACGCGTGTCGGAGTTTTTACGCGCACTGGCGGGCCTGACCTCGGTCAGCCATCTCGAGCTGGTCGAAATCAAGTCGGCGACCTTGGGCCAGGGGCGCGACGCGAAGCGCGTGTTTGAGTTCAGCATCGCGATGGATGCTGCCGGCACGCGGCAGGAAACGCGATGACAGGCCGCATGGCAGGGTGGTGGCGCGATTGCCGAGTGCAGTTCAGGGGGCTCGATGGCCAGCATCCCGCGATGTGGCCGCCGTTTCCGCGTGCACTGTGTGCGATCGGAGCGTGTTTGCTCGTCATCGCTATGGGTGGCTGGTTTGTCTGGCAGCCGCAATACGAAGCGCTGGAATACGGGCGTCACCAAGAGGCGCAGCTGCGCGCGGGATTCGAGCAGAAGACCGCGATTGCTCAGCACCTCGATGCTTTACGACTGCAGCATGCTGCAGTCGAGAGCGAGGTTGCACTGCTCGAAAAGCAGTTGCCGAACCAGGCCGAGATGGAAGCGCTGTTGGCGGAAATCAGCCGGGCCGGTGTGGCACGTGGCTTACAGTTCGATTTGTTCAAGCCCGCACCGCTGCGGTTTGGCGAATATTACGCGGAGCTACCCATCGAGATCCGGCTCAGTGGCGGATTCCATGCGCTGGCCGGCTTCGTGAGTGATGTTGCCAATATGCCTCGCATTGTGACCATTGACGGGCTGTCACTCGCACAGCAGCGCGATGGTGCTCTGGCGTTTGCCTGCATCGCCCATGCGTTCCGTTACCTGGATCCTGCCGAAGCGGAGTCGCAGAGACAGCAAGCGGCGGAACGCCGCAAGCAGGCGCGCAAATGACCGTGCGATGGACATGGTTGTGGATCGCTGGTTGTCTGTGGCTTTCCGCATGCGGTTCACCAGACGACGACCTGCGTGCCTGGATGGAGCGCACTCGCAAGCGTCATCACAACGCGCCACCCGCACTACCGCTGGCGCCAGCTGCCGCGCTGCTGCGGTATGAGCCTGGCGGCCGCGCTGACCCGTTCTCGGCTGTTCGATTGAATGTCCTTGACGACACCGTTCCTGACAAAGGGCTACAGCCAGACTTGCGGCGTACGCGCGAACCGCTGGAATCGTATTCGCTAGCGAGTCTGCGGTTGATCGGCAGTCTGCGCCGTGGTCGTGATGCAATCGCGCTGATCGAAGTCGATCAGCGCGTCTACACGGTGCGCGTCGGCAGCCATCTTGGTCAGGACTTCGGCAAGGTCGTTGCCATCGGCGAACGTACGATCGAAGTTGATGAGCTCGTCGCGGAAAGCGGTGGACGCTGGGTCCAGCGCCGCTCGCAACTTGCCTTGCAGGAGACACCATGATGATGGTTTGCATGCGCTGGCTTCGTGCTGCGCCAGTGGCGCTGTGGCTGGTCGTCTCTGCCGCGCGCGCCGAACCCAACGCTGTGCGTGCGATCGACGCCATCCGCGATGGCGCACAGCAGGTGGTGCGTGTGCAGTTGCGCCGTCCGCTCGATGTAACGCCGGACGGTTTTGTGATGGCCTCACCGCCGCGCATCGTGATCGACCTGCCTGATACCGTGAACGCCACCGGCCAGCAGCGTCGCGCACTCGGTCAGGGCGCTGTACGCCATGTCGACCTCGTTCAGGCTGGCGAGCGAACGAGACTGGTACTGAGCTTGCATCGCAACCTGAGTTACAGCACACGGCTGCGCGAAGCGGAACTGCTGATCGTTCTTAACGAACCGTCATCTGGTGCATCGGTCGCCGCGCAGGCTGCCGACAAGGCGCTCGAACGGAATGCCATTGTCGACGTCGATTTCCGTCGTGGCGACGCAGGCGCCGGCCGTGTGGTGATTGACCTGTCGAGCGAACCGGCGGCAATCGATGTACGCCGACAGGGTCAGGCTGTCGTGGTGGACTTCATGCGAACCCAGCTGCCCGCAGTGTTACGCCGACGACTGGATGTGAAGGATTTTGGCACTCCCGTGCAGGCCATCATTGCCGACGCGACTGGCGATATGGTTCGACTGACGATCGAGCCGGAAGGACAATGGGATCACGTCGCCTGGCAAACCGATCGTCGGCTCGTGGTCGAAGTGCGTCCGCTGAAGCAGGACGATCGTGGCGGCATGCGAGGCTACCATGGCGATCGGCTGTCGCTGAATTTCCAGAACATCGAAGTACGCGCTCTGCTGCAGGTGATTGCCGATTTCACTGGCCTGAACGTGGTCGCCAGCGACAGCGTGGTGGGCAATCTGACCTTGCGCCTCAAGGAGGTGCCATGGGACCAGGCACTCGACATCGTGATGCAGGCGCGTGGCCTCGACATGCGGCGCAACGGCAATGTGCTGTGGGTCGCGCCGAAGGATGAATTGCTGACCAAGGAGCGGCTCGAACTCGAGCAGCGAGCGCAGATATCCGAACTCGAGCCGCTGATCACTGAAACCTTCCAGCTGAACTACCAGAAAGCCGAGAGCTTCCAGAAGGTCTTTGGTCTGGATGGCCAGCCCGGCCGTGGCAGCATCCTGTCGCGACGTGGCAGCGCGTCGGCTGAACCCCGCAGCAACAAGCTGTTCGTAACGGACACTGCCGCGCGGCTGGCGGAAGTGCGTCGATTGATCCAGTTGACCGACGTACCTCAGCGGCAGGTGATGATCGAGGCCCGCATTGTCGAAGCCGACGACAATTTCAACAAGAATCTCGGCGTTCGTCTGGGTTTTCTTGACCTCAATCACGCCCGCGGCGGTACCTCGGGGGCCAATCTGCCGGGCAATGCCCGGATTGCCGTCACGGGAAACTATCTTGGCGTAGGTGAGCAGACACTGCAGACGGATGGCGCGCCCGGCAGCTATATGCCAAATACGCAATTCGTCGATTTGCCGGCCGGCCGGATTGGCACGAATTCGGCCGCGAGCATCGGGATTTCACTGTTTTCACCCGGAGCAAACCGTTTTTTGAACCTGGAACTGTCAGCGCTGCAAGCGGATGGTAAAGGCAAGATCATCTCCAGCCCGCGGGTCGTCACGGCCGACCAGCAGCCCGCCATCATCGAGCAGGGGGAGGAGATTCCGTATCAGCAGTCGACCAGCAGCGGTGCCACGTCGATCCAGTTCAAGAAGGCGAATCTCAAGCTCGAGGTCACGCCGCAGATCACGCCGGATGGCAACATCATCCTGACCGTTGATGTCGCGAAGGATTCGCGTGGCATTGCGGTCGGCACCAGTTATGCGATCGATACCAAGCATGTAAAAACTAACGTGCAGGTTGAAAATGGCGGCACCGTGGTACTCGGTGGCATTTTCATGCAGGAAGAGCGTAACAATGTCACCAAAGTTCCGCTACTCGGCGATTTACCTCTCGTGGGCGCGCTGTTCCGGCAGAGCGCGCAGATGCGTAGTCAGCGAGAGCTGCTGATCTTCATCACGCCTCGGATCGTCACGGATCTCACCTCGGGAAAGACGTCGCTATCGCCCTGACGAAGTGCTGGGTACGGATGCGATAAACTGTCGCCTTTCCGGGGAAAAATCCCCCTGCGATGGCAACAATGTCCATACCGAATTCCAATATTTTCCTCATCGGCCTGATGGGTTCCGGCAAGACCACGATCGGTCGCGCACTCGCAAAGAAACTCAACCTGCGCTTTGTCGATGCGGATCAGGAAATCGAGGCGCGTACCGGCGCGTCGATTCCGCTGATTTTCGAAATCGAGGGTGAAGCCAGCTTCCGCCAGCGCGAGGCCGACGTGATCCGCGACCTCACCGCGCAACCGGGCATCGTGCTGGCGACCGGTGGCGGCGCGGTGCTGAACGAGCAAAGCCGGCGCTATCTGCACGAGCGCGGCATCGTGGTCTACCTGCGCGCCTCGGTAAATAGCATCCTTCAACGCACCAGCCACGACCGTAACCGGCCGCTGTTGCAGACGGCAGATCCGAAGGCCAGGATCGAGGAACTGTCGCGCCAGCGCGCGCCGCTTTATGAGGAAGTTGCGCACATCACGATTGAAACCGGTCGTCCGAATGTGCAATCGGTACTGCAAAACATCCTCGTCCAGCTGGAAAAATTCAACAAGCCGGCCAGTGTGCCGGCACCGACCTCTTCCGAATGAGCCTCAACATGAACCCGACTCCGTCCGTGTTCGCCGATCTCGCCGTCGACCTCGGCGAACGCAGCTACCCGATCGTGATTGGACGACATCTGCTGGAGCATGCCGACTTCGCTCGCTATGTTCCGGGCAAGCGCGTCGCGATCGTCACCAACACGGTCGTGGCGCCGCTATACCTCGAGCGGCTGACCGCGATGCTGCAGGCTGCCGGCAAGCAGTGCATTGCCATCGTGCTGCCGGACGGCGAGGAAGAAAAGAGCATCGACAACCTGATGCGCATCTTCACCGCGCTACTCGAGCACAAATGCGACCGCAAGACGACGCTGGTCGCGCTGGGTGGTGGTGTCATTGGTGACATGACCGGTTTTGCGGCAGCGACCTATATGCGTGGGGTGCCCTTCGTCCAGGTGCCGACCACGCTGCTGGCGCAGGTCGATTCGTCGGTCGGCGGCAAGACCGCCATCAACCATCCGCTCGGTAAGAACATGATCGGCGCGTTCTATCAGCCGCAGTCGGTACTGGCCGATACAGCGACACTGGCCACGCTGCCAGACCGAGAGCTGTCCGCTGGACTGGCTGAGGTGATCAAGCATGGCGCCATCATCGATGCCGAATTCTTCCGCTGGCAGGAAGAGAACATGGATCGGCTGATCGCGCGGGACGACGCTGCGCTGGCCTATGCGATCCGGCGTTCCTGCGAGATCAAGGCAGACGTGGTGCGTCAGGACGAACGTGAGGGCGGGTTGCGGGCGATCCTGAATTTTGGCCACACTTTCGGCCATGCGATCGAGGCCGGCCTTGGCTACGGGGAATGGCTGCATGGCGAAGCCGTCGGCTGCGGCATGGTGATGGCGGCCGACCTCTCCGTGCGGCTTGGTTACCTCGCGCCCGTCGACCGCGATCGCATTGTCGCACTGGTGCGCGCAGCGCGCCTGCCGACTGTCGCGCCGGATCTGGGTGAGGCGCGCTGGCTGGAGCTGATGGAAGTCGACAAGAAAAACGAGGGCGGACAGATCAAGTTCATCCTGTTGAAGCCCTTGGGCAGCGCGACCATCACTGGCGCGCCGTCCGATCTGCTCAAGGCCACGCTGGCCGCTTGCACAAAGGAATGAAATGAGCGACCCGTTCGAAGCCCGCCTTGCCCCGTATGCAGCGCGATCAGGCAGTTCGATAGGTCGCACTTTTCCCGAGCCGCCGCCGGATACGCGTGGCGAGTTTCAGCGTGATCGCGACCGCATCATCCACTCGACGGCATTTCGCCGGCTCGAATACAAAACGCAGGTGTTCGTCAACCATGAGGGCGACTTGTTCCGCACGCGGCTGACGCATAGCATCGAGGTCGCGCAGATTGCACGCTCGCTGGCGCGCAGCCTGCAACTGAATGAAGATCTGGTGGAAGCGATCTCGCTGGCGCATGATCTCGGGCATACGCCGTTCGGACATGCGGGGCAAGACGCGCTGAATGCCTGCATGAAGGACTACGGCGGATTCGAGCACAACCTGCAAAGCCTGCGCGTGGTCGACACGCTGGAGCAGCGCTACGGCGCTTTCGACGGGCTCAATCTGACGTTCGAGACCCGCGAGGGTATCCTCAAGCACTGTTCGCTGCTGAACGCGCAGCAGCTTGGCGACGTGGGGCGTCGCTTCATCGACAAGAAGCAACCGAGCCTGGAAGCGCAGCTGGCCAATCTGGCCGATGAGATCGCGTACAACAACCATGACATCGATGACGGCCTGCGTTCAGGTTTGCTGACGGTCGAGCAGCTGCAGGAAGTCCGGCTGTATGCGCGTTACAGCGGCGAAGTGCAGCAGCAGTTTCCCGGCATTGCCGGCCGTCGGGCGATCAACGAGACCGTGCGCAGGATGATCAATGCGCTGGTGATGGATCTGATCGCCACATCGAAGGCCAATATGGCAGCCGCCGGCGTGCAGTCGCTCGATGATGTGCGCAATGCGCCACCGTTGATTGCGTTTTCGGACGCGATGCGCGCAGAGGCTCAGGAGCTCAAGCGCTTCCTGCGCAAGAACCTGTACCAGCACTATCAAGTCAACCGGATGACCAGCAAGGCACGTCGCATTGTCACCGATCTGTTTGGCATTTTTCTCAGCAGCCCACAGCTGCTACCGCCGGATTATCAGATGGAAGGCGGCGACGTGCTCAAGCAGGCGCGTAAGGTGGCCGACTACATTGCCGGCATGACCGATCGCTATGCAATGCGGGAGTATCGGCGCTTGTTTGCCGTGGACGAGATCTGATGGTAAGAGGCCGACTGCCGGTCAGCTAATTACGAGAAACCAAAGACCCTGGGTTCCGGCCTGCAAGGTCGGAACCCAGGGTCTTTCCCGTGCCAGCTACTACCCTCAGGCCAGTTCCCGCAACGGGTGCGCATACGCCGGCCACGCACTGTCGAAGAAGCGGTCCACCATCGCCGGTGTCACGTCTTCCAGCGTTGCCGGATTCCATTTAGGCGAATGATCCTTGTCGATGGCCAGAGCGCGCACGCCTTCGAGCACCTCGCCGTTCTCGAAGCAACGGCGCACCATCGTGCGTTCCATTCGCAGGCAGTCGGCGATGTCCATCGTCGCCGCCCGGCGAATCTGTGACAGCGTCACGCACATCATCAAGGGCGAGCGTTTGTTCATCGTCGCCAGCGTCTTTCGCGCAAACTCGCCATCGTCCGCCGCCAGTGAGTCCCTGATCGCCGCTACGGTGTCGAAAGCAAAATGACGGTCGATCGCTGCACGATCCTTCGCTAGCCGGCTTTGCGCGGGATCGGCCTGCGCCATGAAACGCGACGCGAAATCCCGGATGGCGGCCCGTGCATCTGCTGCGCTGATCAGGACTTCCTGCAGAGCAGCCATTTCGGCGCCCGGCACGAAGGCGTCGGCGAGATCCGCATAGATCGCATCAGCAGCGCCAATGATTTCGCCGGTCACGCCAAGATAAGCACCCAGCTGTCCCGGCGAGCGAGACAGAAACCAGCCGCCGCCAACGTCGGGGAAGAGACCAATGCCCGTCTCGGGCATCGCCATCTTGGTACGCTCGGTGACGATGCGCACCCGTGCTTGCGGGCCTGCCTGCGCGATGCCCATGCCGCCACCCATGACCACGCCATCCATTAGCGCGACATAGGGCTTCGGATAACTGTGCACCAGGTAATTCAGCGCATATTCCTCAGAGAAGAAATCCTCAATCAGCGCCGCGCCGCCGGTGGCACTGGCGCTGCCTTTCTGATGGAAGAAACGGATATCGCCACCGGCACAGTACGCACGCTCGCTGCTGGCTCTGACCAGTACGGCGCGGATGCGGGTGTCGTCGCGCCAGGTGCGCAGTGCCGAGGTCATCTCGCGCACCATTTCCAGGGTCAGCGAATTCAGGGCGGTCGGCCGATCCAGCGTGATGATGCCGGTCGTGCCGCGGATCTCAGTATTGATTAGGGCGCTCATGCAGGCTATGCCAACGAAGTTATCAAAGGCGCACAGTGTAACGATATTCGGCGCGTGCTCGTTTGCGACGCGGGAAGACGGCTTTTGGTGGTGGAAAACGCTGGGGAAGTTGGCGAAGGTCCAACAAAAAGGGCGCTTGCGCGCCCTTGTTTCAGTGGATCAGGAAGGTCAGGCGGCTTCGGCGCCGTCGTAGCCGCGGATGCCCGCGTGCTGGTGATCCTGGATCCTGTCCTTGTGCCTCAGTACTTGTCTGTCAAGCTTGTCCATCAGCAGGTCGATCGCAGCGTACATATCTTGCGCCTCGCACTCGACGTGCAGATCCTTGCCGCGCATGTGCAGGTTGATCTCTGCGCGCTGACGCTTTTCCTTTTCGGTGTTGGCATCCACGGCGAGGATGACGTTGACGTCGATGACGTTGTCAAAGTGGCGCTTGATGCGCTCGAGTTTCGTTTCCACATACTCCCGGAGGGCGGGAGTCAGTTCCAGATGATGACCGCTGATCTTCAGGTTCATACACAGCACTCCTTGCATTGCGTCGCTGGAGGATCCGGCTAGCACCGCCGGCAGGCGGACCGGACGGAACACAGCAACCGTTGAAAACTCTGGAATCTACGCCTGCACCGACAGACTGCTGACCACCTCGAGTTGCCTTGCCAGCCGTACTCCGGAACAGGATGGAACGATCAGAGAGACTTACGCAGATTTACTGGGGGAATCTTGAGTGCTTCGCGATATTTAGCGACGGTGCGTCTCGCGACAACCATTCCCTGTTCAGCCAGCATGTCCATGATCTTGCTATCGGAAAATGGATTCTTCGGGTCTTCGGCTCCTATCAATTGTTTGATCAAAGCACGTATTGCTGTTGAGGAAGCTTCACCGCCAGCTTCTGTTGCCACATGGCTACCGAAGAAATATTTCAGTTCAAACATGCCATGGGGCGTCAGCATGTACTTTTGCGTTGTTACACGAGAAATAGTGCTCTCGTGCAGGCCCAGTGTATCAGCAATTTCACGCAGGACAAGAGGCCGCATCGCCACCTCGCCGTGCGAGAAAAAATTGCGTTGCCTATCAACAATGGCCTGCGCAACACGCAAGATCGTGTCGAAGCGCTGCCGCATATTCTTGATCAGCCATTTAGCTTCCTGCAACTGGGAAGACAGCGAACCGTCGCCTTTGTTCTGCTTCAGGATGGTCGCGTACATGGCATTCACGCGGAGCTTCGGCATGACCTCCCGGTTCAGGCTGACTTGCCAGCCTTGCTTGGAACGCTTCACGATGACATCCGGCACCACATAGTCCGATGCGTCGCCGGCAAATGCCGCGCCGGGATGCGGGTTACAGCGACGGATGACTACCTGCGCCTCGCGCAGATCTTCTTCGTCGCAATCCAGCGCTTTTTTCAGTTTGTTGAATTCGCGCTGAGCAAAGAGTTCAAGGTAGCCTTCTACTAGCGTCAGCGCCATCCGGCGGGTGACCAGCGGCACATTCTCCATCCGGCGGATCTGGATAGACAGACATTCGGAGGCGTTGCGCGCGCCGACCCCGGCCGGATCGAAGCTCTGCAGCAGTTTCAGTGCAACGATCAGTTCGTGTGGCTCGATGCTGAGCTCTTCCGGCAGCCGCGCATGGATCGCGTCTAGCGATTCCTCCAGATAGCCATTGTCATCGAGTGCATCGATCAGCAACTCAACCAGCGCACGGTCGCGCCGGTTACACGCGGTCAGGGCGAGCTGTTCCTGCAGATGTTCGCGCAGCGTAGATTCATGTGCCTCCAGCTGCGGACGCGCATGGTCGTCTTCGGGGGCCTTGGCCGCGCGCGCGACATCGTCAAAGCTCCAGTCGGTATCGCCACCACCTTCGTCGCCACTCCCCGCACCCTCGAAGTCGCCGCTGGCCTCGCTCTGCGCTTCGGTCGGAGAGGGGGCGGGTGCAGCGGGTGTTGCGCCGAGCGCGCCGTCGCCCAACAGGCGTATCGAGCGGTCGAGCGGATCATCGAGTCGCTCCAGTAGCGGATTCTCGATCAGCATCTGCTCCAGTTCCTGGTGCAGCTCCAGCGTCGACAACTGCAGCAGCCGGATTGACTGCTGCAGTTGTGGCGTCAGTGCCAGGTGCTGCGAAACGCGGAGCTGTAGGGTCTGCTTCATTGGCGTCGCAGTTACATGCGGAAGTGCTCGCCGAGATAGACGCGGCGAACCGATTCGTTGCCGATGATTTCATCAGGGTTGCCGGAGGCCAGTACCGTTCCCTGGTTGATGATGTATGCGCGGTCACAGATGCCCAGGGTCTCACGCACGTTGTGGTCCGTGATCAGCACGCCGATCCCGCGGTCCTTGAGGAAACGCACGATACGCTGGATCTCGATCACTGCAATCGGATCGACGCCGGCAAAGGGTTCGTCGAGCAGGATGAAGCGCGGGCTGGTCGCCAGCGCGCGCGCGATCTCGACCCGGCGCCGCTCGCCGCCCGATAGTGCCTGCGACGGGCTCTCGCGGAGCTTTTCGATCTGCAGCTCTGCCAGCAACAGATCCAGCCGGCGCTCGATCTCGTCGCGCGCCAGCGGCTTGCCATTGACCTTTTGCAGCTCCAGCACCGCGCGGATATTGTCCTCGACCGACAGCTTGCGAAATACCGATGCTTCCTGCGGCAGATAGGACAGGCCACGTTCCGCACGACGATGGATCGGCAGATCGGACAGGCGCTCGCCGTCAAGCATGATCTCGCCCCCCTCCGACGGCACCAGTCCGACGATCATGTAGAAGGAGGTGGTTTTGCCAGCGCCGTTCGGGCCGAGCAGCCCGATCACTTCGCCGCTGGCGACATCCAGCGATACATCGTGCACGACCTGGCGCGCGCCATAGCTTTTCTGCAGATGACGCACCTGCAGTGTGCTGACCGGCTTATTTGTCATCGGCCGGCTTTTCCTGCACGCGTGGCTGGATCACCGCGCGAATGCGGCCGCCACCTTTGCCGTCCGGGCTGGTCGAACCCGAGACCGTGTAGAACTCGGTGCGGCTGTCGTAGGAGATCAGTTCGCCCTCGACTTCGTCGGTCACGCGACTACCCTCGAGCATTTTCACTTTTGCCTGCTTGTACAGCTTGGCGACTTCTGTTTTGGTGTCGTACTCGATGCGGTCGGCAGCGTAGCCTTCGATCCACTGTTCCTTGCCGCCGTCGCGCTTTTGCCGGAACTTGGTCGTCCCGCCAGCTGCCGCGTACATGGTTGCATACTGGTAGCCTGCGGCATCCTGACGGATCAGCAGCTTTTCCGCATGCATCACCAGTGTGCCGCGAGTCAGGACCACGTTACCGACAAAGGTATTGGTCTGTTTGGCCTCGTCGTAGAACATCTGGTTGGCTTCGACGTTGGTGGGTTTCTCACGGTCGGCCTTTTCGGCGTGTACCGTTCCGGCCGCGATCCAGCCCAGCGATGCGAGGGCGAGTACGAGGAAGGTCGATCGGGCAGCATTATTCATCTTGTCTCTCCGGCCTTATTTTGGTTGCAGGTAGGTCGCTTTGACCCGGCTTTGCAGCGTCAGCTGCCGTTGCTTGTTGTCGGCCACCATGCCGACGCCTTCCAGTGTCGAGCGGCCCAGCCGCGCGCGCACGGCATGGTCGCTCTTGACGATGTCCTGATCCGGCAGCACCACCATGTAGTCCGACTCAACGTTCAGCGCCTCGCTGCCGCGTGACGCCGGGCGATCGAGGCGGACATGGTCGATCAGGTGAAATTCGCTATGGTCGTTGTTGATGCGCGCGCGGTCGGCACTGAGCATCATCGCCGGCCGGCCTGGCGCGTAGCTGTTCAGCCGCGGCCGCGTGATCAGGCTGTCATCACTGACCGGATCATGCGCGAGACGATCGCCTTCGATCACATATTCGGCGCTGCCGTCGCGCGCGACCTTCACATAACGGAAACCTTCGATCACATAGTCCGGATCGGTCCGTTGACCTGTGGATGGCGCGTTGCCATCGCCGCGCTGCGTGACTTTCAGTGTCCAGAGGCTGACGCCAGCCAGCAGCAGCACCAGGCCCAGCGTCAGCAGGGCAGGCAGGCGTCGGTGCAAGGAGTAAATCACCGGAGGTACGGCGCAAGGGCCGTCTCGTAGTTGCCTTGCGCATGCAGGATGAAGTCGCATACTTCGCGTGCCGCGCCCTGGCCGCCGCGCGCTTCGCTGACGTAATGAGCGCGGGCGCGCACTTCCGGATGTCCGTTCGGCACGCTGGCTGCGAAACTTACGCGCATCATCACCGGCAGGTCGATCACGTCGTCGCCCATGAAGCCGCAATCGGCAGCCTCAAGATTCAGTTGCATCAGCACCTGCCCGAATGCGGTCAGCTTGTCATGTACGCCCTGCATAAGCATCGCAATGCCGAGGTCCGCCGCGCGTTTTGCCACCACCGGCGAATTGCGTGCGCTGATGATGGCCGTGTTTACCCCGGATTGCTGCAGCAGCTTGATGCCATGACCATCGAGCACGTTGAAGGTCTTGAACAGTTCGCCGTCTGGTCCGTAGCGCAGGCCTCCGTCGGTCAATACGCCATCGACATCGAAGATCATCAGTTTGACGCGGCCGGCGCGTTCGGTCGCAGGGTGGCGGGTGGCGTTCATCAAATGACCTTCGCGCGGGTCAGATCATGGATATGCAGCGCGCCAACCAGTTTGCCGCCGGTGTCGGTGACCAGCACCTGGTTGATGCGAAATTCTTCCATCAGCTCGACCGCTTCAACGGCGAGTTGATCGGGGCCGATCACGCGCGGTTCAGCGTGCATCACGTCGCGGATCGTCATGTCGGAAAAATTACCGCCCTGTTCGATCAGCCGGCGCAGGTCTCCATCGGTGAAGATGCCGAGCACCTGCGCGTGGTCGTCAATAACAGCTGTCATGGCGATGCCTTTGCGGGTGATCTCGAGCAGTGCCTGCGTCAGCGGGACGTCTGGGCCGACTGCCGGGATCGCGTCGCCGGTGCGCATGATGTCGCGTACATGCGTGAGCAGGCGCCGGCCCAGTGCGCCGCCGGGGTGCGAGCGCGCGAAGTCTTCCTCGCGAAAGCCGCGCGCATCAAGCAAGGCTACCGCAAGCGCATCGCCCATGGCCAACGTGGCGGTCGTGCTGGCTGTTGGCGCGAGGTTGAGCGGGCAGGCTTCGCGTGCGACGCCGATGTCGAGATGAACATCGGCGAGCTGAGCCAGCGATGATTCCGGGCGGCCAGTCATGGAGATCAGCTTGGCACCAAGTCGTTTGATCACGGGCACGATGGCCAGTAATTCATCCGACTCGCCAGAGTTCGAGATGGCGATCACCGCGTCAGCCTCGGTCACCATGCCGAGATCACCATGGGCGGCTTCGCCCGGGTGGACGAACATCGCGGGCGTGCCAGTAGAAGCGAGTGTTGCCGCGATTTTGCGTGCGATGTGGCCGGATTTCCCCATGCCGGAGACCACGACCCTGCCGCTGCATCCGAGCAGCAGCGCGGTCGCCCGGGCGAACGCATGATCGGATGAAGACGCCAGCCGCGCCTTCAGTGCGAGGATCGCGTCGGCCTCGATCTGCAAGGTTTGCTCGGCAAGATGTAACGCACGCGCAGCGGCGGCGTTGTCAAAATGCTGCGAGGAATTTTTCTCATGCGTTACACTCATGCGCAGAGTATAGCCGAATACACAAAGCAAAAAACCTGCCAGACGCAAGAAATCCTCGCCTCGCCGGCCTGACGAACTGCGCGGCAAAGCGCCGGAATCCGTCATTCTTTCATGCACTCCACCCTTGAAATCACGCTGATCCTGCTAGTTGCCGCTGTACTCGGCGTCGTGGTGTTTCGCGTGCTGAAACAGCCACCGATGCTGGGTTACCTGACGGTCGGCGTATTGATTGGTCCGCATGCACTCGGCCTCGCGTCGGAGAGCACGGCGACCAGCACGCTGGCCGAGTTCGGTGTGGTGTTTCTGATGTTCTCGATCGGCCTGGAGTTCTCGCTGCCGAAACTGAAGTCGATGCGCCGCAACGTGTTCGGCCTGGGCATGGCGCAGGTCGTCGTGACGATTGCCGTCATCATGGCCGGGAGTGCCGGCCTGGCCTGGTTGCTGCCGGATACCTTCACGCTGAACTGGAGCGCATCGTTCGCTCTGGGCAGTGTGCTGGCCATGTCATCGACTGCGATCGTACTCAAGCTGCTGACCGAGCGGCTCGAACTCGAGAGTGAGCACGGTCGGAGGATCACCGCGATCCTGTTGTTCCAGGATCTCGCGGTAGTGCCGCTGCTGATCCTGATTCCGGCATTGGCGCGTCCCGGCGCTGACCTCGTCACTGATCTGGGGCTGGCAGCGCTGAAAGCAGTATTCGTGCTGGCCTTGCTGCTGTCGTTTGGGCAGGTGCTGCTGCGCCGCTGGTTCCGCGTCGTCGTGCAGCGTCGCTCGCAGGAGCTGTTCATGCTGAACCTGTTGCTGGTCACGCTGGGCGCGGCGTGGATCACCGAGATCGCCGGCCTGTCGCTGGCGCTTGGCGCGTTCATTGCCGGCATGCTGATCTCGGAGACCGAATTCCGGCTGCAGGTAGAGGAGGACATCAAACCCTTCCGCGATGTGCTGCTCGGGCTGTTCTTTATCTCTGTCGGCATGATGCTCGACATGCGACTGGTGTTCGACAACCTGCTGCTGGTGCTGGTCTTGCTGCTGGTGCCGCTGGCGCTGAAGTTCGGCATCATCTCGCTGTTGGCGCGCTTGTTCGGTGCGTCGGCGGGTGTTGCGATCCGCGCCGGACTGGCGCTTGCGCAGGGCGGCGAATTCGGCTTCGTGTTGCTGAGCCAGGCCGGCGGACTCGGCTTGCTGGACGCCAGCATCGCGCAGATGATTCTCGCCGCGATCGTGCTGTCGATGCTGGTGACGCCTGTGCTGGTCGCGAATGCCGACCGGATCGTCCTGCGTCTGTCGCGCAATGAGTGGATGCAACAGTCGCTGGCACTGACCAGTCTCGCCACGCGCACCATGGGCGAAGAAAAGCATGTGATCATCGCCGGTTTCGGTCGCACCGGCCAGAGTATCGCGCGGCTGCTGGAAGAAGAGAACATCTCCTACCATGCGCTCGACCTCGACCCGCAGCGCGTGCAGGAGGCACAGGCGGCGGGCGCTAAAGTGTCGTTCGGCGACACCTCCCGCCGCGAAAGCCTGATCGCCGCCGGTATTCACCGCGCGGCGGCGCTCGTGGTCACTTACGCGGACACGCAGTCGGCGCTGCGCACGCTGCACTTCGCCAATGAGCTTGCGCCGACACTACCGGCCATCGTGCGTAGCGCGGACGACACCGACCTTGACAAGCTGCGTGCCGGCGGTGCTGACGAGGTGGTGCCGGAAACCATCGAGAGCAGCCTGATGCTGGCGTCACATGCCTTGCTGGTGGTCGGCGTGCCGCTACGGCGTGTGGTGCACCGCGTACAGCGCGCGCGCAGCGAGCGATACGCATCGATGCGCGGGTATTTCCACGGCGCCGACGATGCCCCAGATGATGACGACCGCCTGCAGGTCCGCTTGCATTCGGTGGCACTGAATGAAAGCGCTGCGGCAATCGGCCGGCAATTCTCCGAGCTCGGTCTGTCCGAACTTGGCGCCGAGGTGACCGCCGTGCGGCGCGGCAAAAACCGTATTCCCTTTTCCATTGACACCCGGCTTGAGGCTGGGGATGTCGTCGTGTTGCGCGGCACCGCCGAAGCGGTCGAACGCGCGCGTGTACGACTGCTCTGAACGAACCCCCACAAATTCATGGAAGCTTTCCAGCGTATTGCCAGCATTATTTTCCCCGTACTCCTGATGATCGCCGTCGGTTACGCGTATGCGCGCCTGCGCGGCGAAGTCATCAAGAAGGAGATGGCTGCGGTCAACCGCTACAGTGCCGAATTGCTGTGCCCGCTGCTGTTGTTCTCAGCGCTGGCGTCAAAGGATTTCGACCTGATGGTAAACCTGCCGCTGATGCTGGCAGGCGGTCTGATCTCACTCGGTTCCGGTTTGCTCGCCTGGCCGGTCGCGCGCTTGTTCGGCTATGACGTTCGCACCTTTGTGCCGCCGATGATTTACAACAATTGCGGCAACATGGGGATCCCGCTGGCGATACTGGCCTTCGGGCCGTCCGGCCTGTCAGAGGCGGCAGCGATGTTCATGGCGGGCAGCCTGGTGTACTTCACCGTCGGCATTCGGATCCTGGAGAGCGGCCGTCACAGTACGCGCAGCGCAACGCTGCGCATGTTCAAGAGTCCGATGATGCTGTCCATGATGGCGGGCATGCTGTTCGCGGTGCTCAAGCTCAGGCTGCCGGCCGAACTGATGCAGGCGCTGCGCATGCTGGGTGAGGCGAGTATTCCGCTGATGCTGCTGGCGCTGGGCGTGCGCATGCTCGACGTGAATTTCCGCAGCTGGCGCATCGGTCTGGCGGGCGCGCTGGTCTGTCCGCTGGCAGGGTTGGCGGTGGCGATGGCGTTCGATCAGATGCTGACGCTGACTGCTGTGCAACGCGGCCAGATGTATTTGTTCGCCTCGCTGCCGCCGGCAGTCTTCAGCTTCATTGTTGCCGAGTCCTACCGGCAGGAGCCGGACAAGGTCGCGGGCATCGTCATGTTGGGCAATCTGGCGGCGCTGGGTTTTGTGCCGCTCGGATTGTGGATGGGCTTGCAGGGCGCCTGATCCCGTCAGTACCGCCGACAGAACGTCGCCCTGCCGTACCGGTCAGCCTTTCTGCTGCGGTGCATCTGCGCACCCGGGTTCTGTCAGTGGCACCGTGCGTGCGGCCGTCAGTCACGCACGCTTCTTTTCCTTCTTCGGCGTCAGCATGGGGGCGAGATACCGGCCGGTAAAGCTGACCGGCTGCTTTGCCACATTCTCAGGCGTGCCGGTCGCGATGATTTGCCCGCCGCCGGCGCCGCCTTCGGGGCCGAGGTCGATCAGCCAGTCGGCAGTCTTGATCACGTCCAGATTGTGTTCAATGATGACCACGGTATTGCCCTGGTCACGCAGCCGGTGAATGACCTTCAGCAGCAGCGCGATGTCATGGAAATGCAGACCCGTGGTCGGTTCGTCGAGGATATACAGCGTGCGACCGGTGTCGCGTTTGGACAGCTCGAGCGATAGCTTCACTCGCTGCGCCTCTCCGCCCGACAGCGTAGTCGCGCTTTGGCCCAGGCGGATGTAGCCGAGGCCGACATCGAGTAGCGTCTGCAGCTTGCGCGCGATCAGCGGGACCGCCTTGAAGAATTCGAAGGCATCCTCCACAGTCATCTCGAGCACCTCCGAAACGTTCTTGCCCTTGTACTGCACTTCGAGGGTTTCGCGGTTGTAGCGCTTGCCGTGGCAGACGTCGCATGGCACATAAACGTCCGGCAGGAAGTGCATCTCGACCTTCAGCACACCATCGCCCTGACAAGCCTCGCAGCGACCGCCCTTGACGTTGAACGAGAAACGGCCGGCTGAGTAGCCGCGCTCCTTTGCCTGCGGCACGGTAGAAAACAGCTCGCGAATCGGCGTGAATACGCCGGTATACGTGGCCGGGTTCGAGCGCGGGGTGCGCCCGATCGGCGCCTGGTCGACCGCGATCACCTTGTCGAAATGCTCGAGGCCGGACACGCTGTCATGCTCGGCCGGTTCTGCCTGTGAGCCGTACAGATGGCGCGCAAGTACGTGATACAGCGTGTCATTGACCAGCGTCGACTTGCCCGACCCGGAGACGCCGGTCACGCAGGTCAGCAGGCCGACCGGCAGCTCCAGCGTCACGTTCTTCAGGTTGTTGCCGCGCGCGCCGCGTATGACCAGCTGCTTCTTCGGATCGATCGGCGTACGCTGGTTCGGTATCTCGATCTCCAGTGATCCATTCAGATACTGCGCCGTCAGCGAGTCGCGCTGCTTCAGGATATCGGTCAGCGTGCCGTGCGCAATGACCTCGCCGCCATGCACGCCCGCGCCCGGGCCCATGTCGACGATATGGTCCGCGCAGCGGATGGCGTCTTCATCATGCTCGACCACCAGTACGGTATTGCCGAGGTCACGCAGATGCTTGAGCGTCGCAATCAGCCGGTCGTTGTCACGTTGATGCAGACCGATCGACGGTTCGTCGAGGACATACATCACGCCGGTCAGACCCGAGCCGATCTGCGAGGCCAGCCGGATGCGCTGCGCCTCGCCGCCGGACAGCGTGTCGGCACTGCGATCGAGCGACAGATAATCGAGGCCGACGTTGTTCAGGAAGCGCAGCCGCGCGACGATCTCCTTGATGATGCGATCCGCAATTTCCTTCTTCGCACCCTTCAGCTTCAGATGCTCGAAAAAGTCGAGCGTCTCGCGTAGCGGCAGCTCGGCGACCTGAAAGATCGCGCGCTGCTGGGAGCCGCTGCCGACCTTCACATAGCGCGCCTCGACACGCAGTCGCGCGCCGTGACATTGCGGACACTCTTTCTCGTTGATGAACTTGGCCAGTTCTTCCTTGACGGCCATCGAATCTGTCTCGCGGTAGCGGCGTTCGAGGTTCGTCACCACACCTTCGAACGGGTGCTCGCGAATCACTGTGCGGCCGCGCTCGTTCAGGTAAGCGAACGGTACCTTGTCCTTGCCAGAGCCGTATAGCACGACCTGTTGCGCCTTTTCGGACAGGCGATCGAAGGGCGTATCGATGTCGAAGTCGTAATGCTTGGCCAGTGACGACAGCATCGTGAAATAAAACTGGTTGCGCCGGTCCCAGCCTTTGACCGCGCCGGACGCCAGCGACAGATTGGGAAATGCGACGATACGCTTCGGATCGAAGAACTCGATATGACCGAGGCCATCGCACTCAGGGCAGGCGCCCATGGGATTGTTGAACGAGAAAAGACGCGGCTCGAGTTCCTGCAGCGAGTAGCCGCAGGTCGGACAGGCGAACTTGTTGGAGAACAGCTGCTCGCGGCCGCTGTCCATTTCGAGTGCGATCGCACGGCCGTCGGCCAGCCGCAGCGAGGTCTCGAAGCTCTCGGCGAGGCGCTGCTTGATATCGGCGCGCACTTTCACGCGGTCGATGACGACGTCGATCGTGTGCTTCTCGGCTTTTTTCAGTTTTGGCAGCGCATCGACTTCATAGATTTTCGCTTCGCCGGTGCCGCTCTGGATGCGAAAGCGAATGAAACCCTGAGCCTGCATCTGTTCGAACAGATCGGTATGTTCGCCCTTGCGGTTTGCCACCACCGGCGCGAGGATCATCAGCTTGGTATCCTCCGGCATCGCCAGCACCGCATCCACCATCTGCGACACGGATTGCGCCGCCAGCGGGTTGTCCGGGTGATCAGGACAATAGGGCGTGCCGACCCGCGCGTACAGCAGGCGCAGGTAGTCATGGATCTCGGTCACGGTGCCGACGGTCGAGCGTGGGTTGTGCGAGGTTGCCTTCTGCTCGATGGAAATCGCCGGCGACAGGCCCTCGATCAGGTCCACGTCCGGCTTTTCCATCAACTGCAGGAACTGGCGCGCGTAGGCCGACAGCGATTCCACATAGCGCCGCTGGCCCTCCGCGTACAGCGTGTCGAACGCGAGCGACGACTTGCCGGAACCCGACAGGCCGGTGATCACGATCAGCTGGTTGCGCGGCAGATCGAGACTGATGTTCTTCAGGTTGTGGGTGCGTGCGCCCCGGATGCGAATTTCTTCCATGTAGCCAGTGTCCGGTGAGATCCGAAGCCGTGCCCTTTTGGCAAAACTTCCGGATCGGTGGGTGCGGGTCAACCTGTTACTATAGCGGGTTTTCAAAGCTTCTTTGATCCCCGATTCCCGACGCACCTCCAAGGTGCGCGCTGCTGCCCGATCCCGCCATGTCATCTCATCAGGACGCTTCCCCCAATCGCATGACTGCCCATGAAATCCGGGCGAGTGTGTCGCTTGCTTCGATCTTCGGCCTGCGCATGCTGGGACTGTTCCTGATCCTGCCCGTGTTTGCCGTACACGCGACCTCGTTGCCGGGTGGCGACAATGCGATGCTGGTCGGACTGGCGCTGGGCATGTATGGCCTGACGCAGGCGATTGGCCAGATTCCATTCGGCATCGCCTCCGACCGGATCGGCCGCAAGCCCGTGATCGTTATCGGCTTGATGCTGTTCGTCATCGGCTCGCTGATTGCAGCGATTGATACGCATATCATTTGGATCGTGATCGGCCGTGCCGTGCAGGGTGCCGGCGCGGTGTCGGCCGCTGTGACGGCGCTGATCGCCGACTCGACCCGTGACGAGCATCGCACGAAGGCCATGGCGCTGGTCGGCGCGTCGATCGGCCTGACCTATGCAGCGTCGCTGGTGATCTCACCGCTGCTCTATGCGTCGGTCGGCATGAGCGGCATGTTCCTGCTGGTGGCCGTGCTGGCGCTGGCCGCGATCGGCGTCGTGCTGTTCATCGTGCCGCCGGCGCCGCCGCGCTCGCCCGAACGCGCATCGTTCACGCAAGTGCTGCGTGACCCGGAACTGATGCGCATGAATTTCGGTGTGTTCGCACTGCATGCGATACAGATGTCGATGTTCGTCGTGCTGCCGAATGTGGTGGTGAACGCCGGCGGCCTCGCCATCAGCGAGCACTGGAAGCTCTATTTGCCGGTGGTGCTGGCGTCGTTCGTGCTGATGCTGCCGCCAATCTTCATCGGCGAGAAAGCCGGTCGGATGAAGCTGGTATTCGTTTCGGCGATCGCGCTGCTGCTAGTCGTCGAGTTCGGTTTGCGTGCCGCCGTCGTGCAGTCGCAGCTGTCGTTCGGGCTGCTGGTGATGTTGCTCCTGGCATTTTTCGTGGCGTTCAACATCCTCGAGGCGAGCCAGCCGTCGCTGGTGTCACGCATGGCGCCAGCTGGTTCGCGCGGCGCGGCGCTCGGTGTATACAACACCATGCAGGCCATCGGTCTGTTCGCCGGCGGCGCCGGCGGCGGCTGGCTGGCTCAGCGTTTTGGCGGTCCGGCGGTGTTCACTGCCGGCTGTCTGCTGACCTTGGCCTGGCTTATAATTGCGGCTTCCATGAAGAACCTGCCGAGACGCGCGAAACGCACGGCTGTTCCTACCTGATCCTCTTTCCAATTTCTGCTTTCCATTCGGGAGATACGTATGGCATCCGTCAACAAGGTCATCATCGTCGGCAACCTCGGGCGCGATCCTGAGACCCGCTACATGCCGAGCGGCGATGCGTTGACCAATATTGCCGTCGCGACGACCGACAAGTGGAAAGACAAGGCGAGCGGCGAGCAGAAGGAAGCCACCGAATGGCATCGGATCTCGTTTTTTGGCAAGCTGGCCGAGATTGCCGGCCAGTATCTGAAAAAAGGTTCGCAGGTCTATATCGAAGGCAAGCTGCGCACACGCAAGTACACCGACAAGGACGGCGTTGAGAAATACTCGACCGAGATCGTCGCCGACGTGATGCAAATGCTTGGCAGCCGCCAGGGTATGGGCGGCGGTGCTGCGCAGATGGATGACGGCGGTTATGGCGGCGCACCCTCACGCGCTCCCGCACAGGCGCCGGCGCGCGCGCCGGCACGTCAGTCCTCGAACATCAATATCGAAGACGACGACATCCCGTTCTGATCTGACCTCTCACCCGCGCAGGCGCAGGGATGGCACGGCTACCCCGTCTGGTCGTCGCCCACCACTTGCATCATGTGATTGCGCGCGGCAACAATGAGCAGCCGGTGTTCATTGATGACACCGACTGCCAGCAATTCCTCGATGGGCTGCGCGACGCAGCCCGCCAATATCGGGTCGCTGTCCACGGCTATGTATTGCTGCCCAATCGCGTGCAATTGCTGGTGACGCCGTCGGATGAGCTGGGGCTCGGCAAGATGATGCAATCGGTCGGCCGGCGTTACGTTCCGTATTTCAATGCGCGACACCGCCGCAGCGGCACCTTGTGGGAAGGGCGCTTTCGCGCGACCGTCATCGATGCGGATCCCTATTTCATGGAATGCTTGCGGTTACTTGCCTTTCAGCCGGTCAAGTCCGGACTGGCGGCTGACATGGTTTCGTATTCATGGTCCAGCCATGCGCACCACCTCGGCTTGCGCAAGCAGGCCTGGCTGACTGACCATGCGGTCTACTGGAAGCTAGGCAACACTCCCTTCGACCGCGAGATTGCATATCAAGAATTCTGCGTGCAGGCACCCGAACGAAAGCTCGCGGATGCGATCGAGCAAGCCACCCATCATGGCTGGGTGCTGGGATCGCCAGCGTTCAAGGCGTCGCTGTCCAAGCTGACCGATCGTCGGCTACAGCCGACGCGACGAGGCCGGCCGCCTAAAACACCGGCGCCGGTGTCGGCACAGCCGGGCACGAAGCCTGGCGTGGCGGAATCGGCCAGGCGAACCCAAGCGACAAGTCGAAAAGTATCCAGCGCGCCAGATACCTGATGGATCCGGGTGCGCTTCGCTCAGCACGGGTTATTGCATGAATTTTAATCTGCCCCTAATTTAATTTGCACCGGATTGGCGCTCATTGAATTTGGGTACTGACCCCATTTTATTTTGATTGAAGTCGTTATTGCATTGCACTATCCTGTGTAGCTCTTCGAATGTTTTGGAGCACCGCAATGCAAGCGCAAGGCCTTTACGATCCTAAAAATGAACATGACGCTTGCGGCGTCGGTTTCATCGCTCATATCAAGGGCAAGAAAAGCCATTCGATCGTCGAGCAGGGTTTGCTCATCCTGAAAAATCTCGATCACCGCGGCGCCGTCGGCGCCGACCCGCTGATGGGTGATGGTGCAGGCATCCTGATCCAGATTCCTGATCAGTACTACCGTGAAGAAATGGCCAAGCAGGGCGTGACGCTGCCGCCGCCGGGCGAGTATGGCGTCGGCATGGTGTTCCTGCCGAAGGAGCATGCATCGCGCATCGCCTGCGAGCAGGAAATCGAACGCGCAGTGCACGCCGAGGGCCAGGTGGTGCTTGGCTGGCGCGATGTGCCGATCGATCGTGACATGCCGATGTCGCCGACCGTGCGCGACAAAGAGCCGGTGATCCGTCAAATCTTCATCGGCCGCGGCCCGGACGTGATGGTTACCGACGCGCTTGAGCGCAAGCTGTATGTGATCCGCAAATCGTCGGGTCACGCCATTCAGGCATTGAACCTGCTGCATGGCAAAGAATTCTTCGTGCCGTCGATGTCTGCACGCACGGTCGTCTATAAAGGCCTGCTGCTGGCCGACCAGGTCGGCGTGTATTACAAGGACCTGCAGGATCCCCGCTGTATTTCGGCACTCGCACTGGTGCACCAGCGTTTTTCGACCAACACCTTCCCGGAATGGCCGCTCGCACACCCGTATCGTCTGCTCGCGCACAACGGCGAGATCAACACCGTCAAGGGCAACTTCAACTGGATGCGCGCGCGCGAGGGCGTGATGAAGTCGGCTGTGCTCGGCGACGACCTGCAGAAGCTGTTCCCGCTGATCTACGAAGGCCAGTCCGACACCGCTTGCTATGACAATGCACTCGAACTGCTGGTGATGGCTGGCTATCCGATCGCGCAAGCCATGATGATGATGATTCCGGAAGCGTGGGAAAACCATACGCTGATGGACGAGAGCCGTCGCGCTTTCTACGAGTATCACGCTGCGATGATGGAGCCGTGGGACGGCCCTGCGGCAATGGCCTTTACCGACGGTCGTCACATCGGCGGCACGCTCGATCGTAACGGACTGCGTCCGGCGCGTTATCTCGTGACCGACGACGACCTCGTCGTGATGGCTTCCGAATCCGGCGTGCTGCCGATTCCGGACTCGAAGATCGTGCAGAAGTGGCGCCTGCAGCCGGGCAAGATGTTCCTGATCGACCTCGACGCCGGCCGCATCATCGATGACAAAGAGCTCAAGGACACCTACGCGAGCGCCAAGCCGTACAAGCAGTGGATCGAGTCGGTCCGCATCAAGCTCGACGATCTGAAGGTGGATGCCGAAAAGCGTGCCGACAAGGCGACGCTGCTCGACCGCCAACAGGCGTTCGGCTACACGCAGGAAGACCTGAAGTTCCTGATGGCGCCGATGGCCGTCGCCGGTGAGGAAGCCACTGGCTCCATGGGCAATGACTCGCCGCTGGCCGTCATGTCGAACAAGAACAAGCCGCTGTACAACTATTTCAAGCAGCTGTTCGCGCAGGTGACCAACCCGCCGATCGACCCGATCCGCGAAGCGATGGTGATGTCGCTGGTGTCCTTCATCGGACCGAAGCCGAACCTGCTCGACACCAACAACATCAACCCACCGATGCGTCTCGAGGTGGCACAGCCCATCCTCGACTACAAGGACATCACGCGCCTGCGCGACATCAGCGCGCACACCGGCGGCAAGTTCCGCTCATTCGAGCTCGATATCTGCTATCCGGCTTCGTGGGGCAAGGAAGGCGTCGAGGCGCGTCTGGCGTCGCTGTGCGCGCAGGCGGTCGATGCGGTCAAGTCCGGCCACAACATCCTGATCGTCTCCGATCGCAACATCGACAAGGCGCATGTGGCGATCCCGGCACTGCTGGCAACGTCGGCGATTCACCAGCATCTGGTCAGCAAGGGTTTGCGTACGTCGACCGGTCTGGTGGTCGAGACTGGCTCCGCGCGCGAAACGCATCACTTCGCCCTGCTGGCTGGCTACGGCGCCGAAGCGATCCATCCGTACCTCGCGATGGATACCCTGGTGGACATGGCCAAGGGCCTGCCGGGTGACCTGTCTGCTGACAAGGCTATCTACAACTTCCAGAAGGCCGTCGGCAAAGGCCTGATGAAAGTCTTCTCGAAGATGGGTATTTCGACCTACATGTCGTACTGCGGCGCTCAGATCTTCGAAGCAATCGGTCTGAACAAGCCGCTGATCGACAAGTACTTCAAGGGCACAGCGTCAAATGTCGAGGGTATCGGCGTGTTCGAAGTGGCGGAAGAAGCACTGCGGCTGCACAAGCTGGCCTTCGGCAACGATCCGGTGCTGGCCAATGCGCTCGACGCCGGTGGTGAATACGCATTCCGCGTGCGTGGCGAAGACCACATGTGGACGCCGGATGCGATCGCCAAGCTGCAGCATTCGACCCGCGCGAACAACTTCAGCACGTACAAGGAGTACGCGCAGATCATCAACGATCAGTCGAAGCGTCACATGACACTGCGCGGTCTGTTCGAATTCAAGATCGATCCGGCCAAGGCGATACCGATCGACGAAGTCGAGTCGGCCAAGGAAATCGTGAAGCGTTTTGCGACGGGCGCCATGTCGCTCGGTTCGATTTCAACCGAGGCACACTCCACGCTGGCCATCGCGATGAACCGCATCGGCGGCAAGTCGAATACCGGCGAAGGGGGTGAGGACGAGGCGCGCTATCGCAACGAACTGCGCGGCATCCCGATCAAGAAGGGCGACACGCTCGCTTCCGTGATCGGCCAGGATCGCGTCGAAAGAGATATCGAACTGCTCGACGGCGATTCGCTGCGCTCGAAGATCAAGCAGGTCGCCTCGGGCCGCTTCGGTGTCACCACCGAGTACCTGACCTCGGCCGACCAGATCCAGATCAAGATGGCGCAGGGTGCCAAGCCGGGCGAAGGCGGTCAGCTGCCGGGTCACAAGGTGTCCGATTACATCGCGAAGCTGCGCTTCTCGGTGCCGGGCGTCGGCCTGATCTCGCCGCCGCCTCACCATGACATTTACTCGATCGAGGATCTGGCTCAGCTGATCCATGACCTGAAGAACGTCAATCCGAAGGCCGACATCTCGGTCAAGCTGGTGTCCGAGGTGGGCGTCGGCACGGTGGCCGCCGGTGTCGCGAAAGCGAAGGCCGATCACGTCGTGATCGCCGGCCATGACGGTGGTACCGGTGCGTCGCCGCTGTCGTCGATCAAGCATGCCGGCTCGCCGTGGGAGCTCGGTCTGGCCGAGACGCAGCAGACGCTGGTGCTGAACGGTCTGCGTGGCCGCATCCGCGTGCAGACCGATGGCCAGATCAAGACCGGCCGGGACGTCGTGATCGGCGCGCTGCTCGGCGCCGACGAATTCGGTTTTGCGACCGCGCCCCTGGTCGTCGAGGGCTGCATCATGATGCGCAAGTGCCATCTGAACACCTGCCCGGTCGGCGTCGCTACGCAAGATCCGGTGCTGCGCGCAAAGTTCCAGGGCAAGCCCGAGCACGTGGTGAACTACTTCTTCTTCGTTGCTGAAGAGGCGCGCCAGATCATGGCGCAGCTGGGCATCCGCACCTTCGACGAGCTGATCGGTCGCGCCGACCTGCTCGACAAGTCGAAGGCGCTCAGCCACTGGAAGGCCAAGGGTCTCGACTTCAGCAAGATCTTCTACATCCCGGAAACGGGCGACGAGGCGCGTTACCATGTCGCCACCCAGGACCATGGTCTCGAGAAGGCGCTGGACCACAAGCTGATCGCTCAGGCAAAGCCGGCGATCGAGCGCGGCGAGAAGGTGTCGTTCATCTCGCCGATCAAGAACCTGAACCGCACTGCTGGCGCGATGCTGTCGGGCGAGGTGGCGAAAAAATATGGCCATGAGGGCCTGCCGGATGACACTATCCACATCCAGCTGCAGGGTACGGCTGGCCAGTCGTTCGGCGCGTTCCTCGCGCACGGCGTGACCTTCGACCTGGTTGGCGAGGGCAATGACTATGTCGGCAAGGGCCTGTCGGGTGGCCGCATCATCGTTCGTCCTAATACCGAGTTCCGCGGTCGTGCCGTCGACAACATCATCATCGGCAACACCGTTCTGTACGGCGCGATCGCCGGTGAGGCCTTCTTCAATGGCGTCGGCGGCGAGCGCTTCGCGGTCCGTAACTCCGGCGCGGTGACGGTGGTGGAAGGCACTGGCGACCACGGCTGCGAGTACATGACCGGCGGTACGGTGGTCGTGCTGGGCAACACCGGCCGCAACTTCGCTGCCGGTATGTCAGGCGGTATCGCGTATGTGTACGACGAAGACGGTTCGTTTGCGAAGAAATGCAACATGGCGATGGTCACGCTCGAGCCGGTGCTCACAGCGTCCGAGCAGGAAGCCACGATGGCCAAGGCCGGCTGGCACAGCCTGACCCGCGGCGGCGAGCGCCAGACCGATGAGGTGATCCTGAAGGGCCTGATCGAGCGTCACTTCAAGCACACCGGCAGTACGCGCGCGCGCACGCTGCTCGATGACTGGAGCAACGCACGCAGCAAGTTCGTCAAGGTCTTCCCGACCGAGTACAAGCGCGCGCTGGGCGAGATGCATGCCGCCGCAGCGAAGGGCAAGGAAAAGGTCTCGGCCTAATTGCTGAACACAAGGTCCCGGCGCTTGCGTCGGGACCCGCAAAGACAGATCGAAAGAAAAGAGAACAACATGG
>JACCDQ010799569.1_pt1 | contig 48097 bp, 64 predicted proteins | sample 7446031 | NCBI WGS metagenome assembly JACCDQ01 (sample SAMN15323442, study PRJNA562643) | freshwater metagenome | isolation source: river surface water | place: USA:Blue River Watershed | collected 2017-08-17
ATGATCTTGATGCCGATGAAGTGAACGGTTTGGATGACACAATTGAAGCACAGCAAGTAGCTCAGATCATCAAGACCTGTTATTATGAAATGCTCGGTAATCGTAACTGGCCTTTCATGCGTAAACTAACCCAGTTAGAATCATCTGGTTCTCCTGCTAAACCTAATTACCTAAAGCTCCCAGATAACTTAAAAGAGCTGATTTCATTTAAATACGACAATGGAACTACTTCAGAACCTTTACTACAAGATGTTGTCTACAAAGAACCAGATTCTTTCCTTCGTTACATTTCTAGCCGAAACGCTACGTTGGACAATGTATCAACAGTGGTTGATTACGGCGGTTCCAAGTTACTTATTGTAACTGATAAGCCACCGCAATACTGGACTTCTTTTGACGATACGTATCTTGTAACAGATTCGTATGAAGTCAGTAAGGAAACAACGCTTCAACAATCTAAAACTCAATGTCTCGCATACTTAGTGCCAGAGTGGGTTCGTACAGAAGAAGCTATTCCTGATCTCCCAATTGATGCTTTCTCTGCTCTGTTATCAGAAGCTAAGAGTACAGCATTCCTGACACTTAAACAAGTGGCTAACCAAAAGGCTGAACAAACAGCACAACGTCAACAGCGTTGGTTGTCTCGTAAAGCATGGCGAGCTGCTGGTGGTGTTCAGTATCCTAATTACGGACGTAAGAAATGATTATTCATAAAGGTTATCAAATTAAACCTTCCAAAGAATGCCCCACACTAATGACTGTGGTGACTGATGGTAAAGGCGGTAAAGTACCTGATGTACTTACCAGTTTGTATACAACTGCTGTATATGCAAAACAAGCCATTGACAAATATTTGGATAGTAAACCCGTAAAGGAAGTGAACAATGCCAAAGCAGTCGATAAAGCTTGAATTTAAGAATTTTATTAAAGGGTTGATTACTGAGGCTAGCCCAGTAAACTTCCCTCCAGAAGCTTCTTCTGCTGAAGAAAACTTCCAGCTCAATCGTAATGGTACACGTGATCGTCGATTAGGCTTAGGCTACGAAACAGAATACGTATTGCGTAACTCTGGTCTTACTGACGAGCAATTAGAAGATATGCCCCCTGTTACGTTTGAATGGCGTAACGTGCGTGGTGATGCTTCCTTGATCTTCCTTGTTGTTAAGATGGGTAATGACTTGTGGTTCTTTGACCTACAAGCTTCTGCTCTGTCTAGTGACATTGGATATAAAGGTAAACTCACCTCTATCTTCTCTGGTACGAATGATTATTCGTTTGCCAGTATTGATGGTCGTCTTATTGTAGTTGATGGTTCTGGTGATGTTGCTGTTGTGTCATACGATGGTACTACATTCACAAAAGAAACTAAACGTATCCTTACACGTGATGTATGGGGCTTAGAAGAGTCTTCTAATCGTGAAGCAGACCCAAGCCTACGTACATCAACATTAACGTCTTCTGAGTGGTATAATCTATATAACCAGTCTTGGGGTATTCCTCGTAAGAACTCTGCTGGTACTCTTGATGATCCTGCTGGTATCTTTAAGACAGACTTAGGTGTATATCCTAACGGTCAAGAGACTGTGTGGATTGGTTTGCAGTATCAACCTGTAGCTTCTGGTACATCTCCTTATGAGCGTATGTTTACGAACTTGTACACCGAGAAGCTTGGTGCTGATATTAATTCAGCCAAAGGTTACTTCATCATTGATTTGTTGAATCGTAACACATCTCGTAACGCTGCTGTTGTAGCTAACGCTGCTAAGTATCCCTCGCTTGATTACACTTCGTTGGTGTACAGCGGTTTGGATAAGACTTCTGGTGGTGCTACTGCTGTAACTGAATTTGCTGGACGTGTGTTCTATGGTGGATTCACTGGTACAGTAACAGGTGGTGATAAGCGTAGTCCAGATTTGTCTAACTATGTATTCTTCTCTCGATTGGTTACTAACCTTCAGGATATTACTAAATGTTATTCTGATGGAGATCCCACTTCACGAGATAGTTCTGATATTGTAGACACAGATGGTGGCTTTGTTCGTATCTCTGGTCTTGATAAACTGGTTACAATGGTTAACGTGTCTGGTACATTGTTGGTTATTGGTACTAACGGTGTATGGGCTTTGACTGGTGGTAGTGACTACGGGTTCTCTGCTACTAACTTTAAAGTAGAAAAGATTTCTGACTTCGGTGCATTAAATGCTCGAAGCGTTGTATCTGATTCTGGTCGTGTGTTCTACTGGTCTATCGACGGTATTTATGCTGCTGCTAAAGATCAGTTTGGTGCATACGGTGCTACAAACATTACACAGCAAACGATTCAAACATTCTACGAAGGCATTCCAACTACATCACGTCAATCAGCTGTTGGAGCTTATGACGCAGTTGGTAAACGTATTCGTTGGTTGTTTAAAGAAGGTACGGCTTTCTCTGCTGACTCAGTTACACGTGAACTTATTCTTGATTTGACAATCAGTGCTTTCTACGTGAATCGTATTTCTAACTTGACCAATAACAGTGCTGAAGTATTCAGTGTGTTTAAATCAGCTCCCTTCCAATCTGGAGAAGGTAATACGATTGTTCAAGTTGGTAGTGATCAAGTGTTTGCTGGCGCAGATCAAGTGTTGGTTCCTAACACGGGTCGTTCTGCTGGTTTACAAGCTAGTCGTTATCTCTGTGTTATTAAATCAGGTGGCGTTAACTACTTTACATTCGGTTATTACAACAACCCATTCTTCTTAGACTGGGAAGATGTAGACGGAATTGGTGTAGACGCTAAAGCATTCTTACAGACAGGTGCTTATACAGCTGATGATTCTGCGGTTCATAAACAAGTTCCTTATCTCACTATTCATTTCTTACGAACTGAGAACGGTGTAGATAGTGATTTGAACCCTGAAGGTGCATCAAGCTGTTATATTCGTACTATGTGGGACTGGGCTAATGGATACAACTCTAACAAGTGGAGTCCATTAATGCAAGCTTATCGTTATCGTAAACAATATACTCCTGTTGATACAGAGGATACGTTCGATACAGGCTTCCAAGTTGTTACATCTCGTAATAAACTTCGTGGTCGCGGTAAAGCATTCTCTCTTTATTTTGAAACTGAGGCAGGCAAAGATTGCCGTATCCTTGGTTGGAGCATGTCTCTTAATGGAAACCAAATCACTTAAAATAGAAGTGTGCCCCGTTGATGCAAACATCTTGGAAAGTTTATCCGAGATGTTTGTAGAGCATTGGGATGAAGTAGCGAAGAATAAACATATTATGGTTCTTAAGCCTGATGTTGAACGCTACTTGAAGTTACAAGAATTAGGTAATCTTTTTACCCTTATGGCGTATGTTGATGATAAGATTGTTGGCTATTCTTGTAATATTCTACACAACCATTTACATTATTCTGATTTAAAATGTATGTCTAATGACGTATTATTTATTGCTAAAGAATATCGAAATACTCCATTAGGTCTTCGTCTGATTAAGAAAACAGAAGAAGAAGCTAAGAAGATGGGTGTTCAGTTGATGTTGTGGCACGCTAAACAAGAATCTGCTTTGGATAAGATTCTCCCACGAATGGGTTGTAAAGTCCAAGATATTGTTTATAGTAAGGAATTATAATGGCAGCTAATGCAGCAATTTATATTGCAGCCGCTACAGCTACAGTGGCAACAGCTTCTTACGTAGAAGCTAAAGATGCTCGTGAAGAGCAAGCAGCTCAAAGTCGTAGAGCAGCTGAGCAGCAACGTGAAGCACGTTCTGTAACAGAAGCTGGTCAAGCTCAACAAGCTGCTATGGAACAACGTCAACAGATTCGAGAAGAACGTGTACGACGTGCTCGTATCATTCAGTCTGCATCTAACACAGGTACAGTTGCAAGTTCTGGTGCATATGGTGCAACAGGTTCTCTGTCAACAAGCTTACAATCTAATATTGGTCAGAACCTCGGTGCTGTGCAACGTGGTCAACAAATCTCTGCGTTTAATCAGACAGCTGCTGATTTCGGATTGAATGCTCAGTTGGCTGGTTATGACTATCAGAACGCTGCTTCGTTGTTCCAATTGAGTACAAGTATCTTTGCTAGCGCAGCAATGAAACAGGCTAAATAATTATGGAAGAAACCTCTCTTGACAGTTTGTTGGGCACTGAACAAAACCCAAGTGAATTAGCAATTTTTCAGGATAACCCTGCACAGGGTTTAAAGCTCCCTGCTTCAGCTGTTCGTAACCGTGCAGCTGTTACATCATTATTGTCTGATCAACCAGAACAGGCTGTTGAGAACTTCCAAATGATGGTTGCTGAGGGTGAAGCTGGTGGTGACCAACTCACTAAGAATATTCAAAGCCGTGCTATTTCACGTGCTACAGCTGGTGATACACAAACTGTAATGAATATTCTTGCAGACCCTACTGTACCATTTGAACAAAAGCAAGCTGTCGTTAAAACTTTCAATCAGGCAAAGACAGAGCCTGCTACTGTTTTGATGACAAGTAACTTGACAGCAGCCAGTAAAGGTGAAACTCACGAAGCTGAGAAGTCTCGCCTTAAGGTAGCAGATATTCTAGGTCAAGTTAACGATGCGATTGCATTGGAACAAGGCTTGGTTAACAGCTATGTCGATCGTCGTACATGGAAAGACCCAACGTCTGTAGCTGATACAGCTGCTACTTGGTTTGCTCCATTCGGTACTAACATCGTTGCTGGTAAGGTTGGTTCAGCTCAACTACCTGAGAACGCATCCACTTGGGATGTGATTAAGCAGTTTGCATTGCCAGGAACTTCAATCGCAGATATGCGTGATAAGTTGAAGTCTGTTCCTGCTGATGAACGTATTGCAATGACTAAATCGTTGCTTGATTCTATCAGTGCGAAGAGTGGTTTGATCTTCTCTAGTGAGAACCAGATCAACCAAATGACATTGGCTAACGATATTGTTAACGGTCAATATACTACATTTGATCAGTGGGTGGATAACCTGTCTGGTTTGTTAGATGTAGTGGGCATTGGTTTCCTCGCTAAGGGCGTTAAAAAGGCTGGCAAGGCCGAGAAAATCGTTGAGACAACCGAAGGTACTGCACAAGCTAATCAAGCCTTTGAAGGCACTTTACGCCCTCGTACATTTGAAGAGCTGCAAGGTAATGTTGCTGGTCAACAAGATCGAATGATCAGTAAGCTGGAATCTGAGAAATCAGATTTGCTTGGTACTGCTGGTAATAAGCTTGACAAGGGTGAAGTACGTAATCTGACACAGCAGTTAACAGATGTACGTGCTAAGATGGTTCCTGAGACTGATGCTAAGGCATTGGCTAAGGATTTGCAGAAGACAGAGAAGCTTAGCTTTAAGAGTGCAATGTCTGAAGCAGAGCGTCGTATCCAAGATATTAACGCAGAACTTACAGCACAAGCACAACGTATCGAACAACAGATTGAAGCCAATCGTAAAGCCTCAACAGCTGAGCAACGTATTGCTGCTATTGAGAAAGAGATTGCACAGCTTCAAGCTAATCGTGTAGATGCTCCAGGTGCTCTATCTCCTATTGCAGACTTGGTACGTCGTATTGAGATGCGCGGTGTAGTATCTACATCTAATCCAGCCAGTCCAGCTATCATGGCTCAGAATACGAATCCTGATAAGGCTCGTGCTTTGTTCCAAGCTACCTTTGTTGGTGATGGTGCTGTGTCTGAAGCTGTGTATGGTACTGACAAGATTAGTGCTATTGCAGGCGATGTGTTCCCACAGATTGTAACTGAATCAGGTAAAGTATCTACTAAGCCTGTTGACATTCAACGTGGTGTGCGTAACTCAATGGATATTCCAGAAGAGATTATCGCTGCTGCTCATACATCTGGTGCTTTGGAATATACTGAAGCTGAGAAGGCTGCTGCTACAGCTAATAAGGTTAACGAGTTCAAAGCTGCTTCTGGTTTGCAAATGATGGAGAACATGAGTTCTTTCCGTCTTGATGGTAACCAATATAAGATTGCTGCTGTGTATGGAACACCTGAGGGTTCATTCCTTAACGCAGAACAAGCTGTTGAGCAAGCTATGTATGCTCTGCGTCATCAAGGTATTATGCCAGAACAGATTACTGTTTTGCGTAAAGAAGGTCTTGATCACGTTCCAGTTAAGCTGGAGGATGTTAAAGGTGTTGAAGATAACTATCTGGTACGCGTAGAGACAAGTCAAGAGCTTGACCCTACAGACGTAACTAACTGGGAAATCTTTGATGTTAAGCGTAACTGGTTAGATCGTTTACCGCTGGTAAGTAACTCTAAAGGTTCTGCTTCTCGTTGGTTGTTTGATGCTGCTTCTATGTTGCATCCAATCTACACTGGTGCTGCTACTGTTGCTTCGGATAAAGCTGCTGCATTTGAAAAGCTTATGCTTGAAATTGCTAGCCAGTTCTCTGACAAGTACACAGCATTAGATAAAGCACAACAAGTACGTGTTGATAACTATATCCGTGAAGCTAACGCTAAACGTCTCCCATTTGATCAAGCTGATCTTATGGCACGTGGATTCACGAAAGCAGAGATTGACTCTGTTAAGTCTTGGCGTGATTTCTGGGATGGTCATTACTACTTAGAGAATCTTGACTTGGTTCGTACATTGAACTCTCAAGGTTATCAAAAGCTTGTGTCTGCAAATGCAGATTTGTTTGCTCGTCCATTAGGTAGCTACCAAGGTGTTAATAAGCTTTACGATCCTACAACTGACATGGTATTGAATCCATCAGGACAGGCTCTTAAAGACTTGTACGAGAACGGTGGTTATGTTGCACGTTTACGTCGTCCTACACAGTTCGGTGAAGACACAGTTGAGTACATCATGGTTCGTAACAACGGTGATGAATACTTGCGTAAGCTCAACGATACAGATCAAGCATTGAATCGTATTGAAGGTTATTATCAAGTTCAGTACAAGGCTCCTCGCTTTGTGGATGAAATTGATGCTGATGGGATGCGTCGTGCTGTTGCTGTTGCAGGTGACACTAAGGAAGCTGAAGCATTCGCAGCTCGTATGCGAGCACAGAATCCTGATAAGTCTTATGTGACACGTGCTGATGATCGTGCTATGCGTACAAGCACAGACGATTGGTTTGATATTAACTCAGCCTCTGGTCGTGTTGCTCAACGTCATCGTGGTAAGCTTCTTGAAGATGCCACTGGTTTGAATTTGTTGGGTGAAGGTAGTTATGTCGTTGGCCCTGTAGATTCTGCAATCCATGCAGCCAAGAGTGTTGCTGGACGTACAGTATCTCGTCCGATGTTAGAAGCTGCTAAAGCTCGCTTCATCAATCAGTATCAGAAATACTTGCCGTCAGATGGGATGGGTGGTGTTAGGTTCCCACGAGAAGTGGGAGAGATTGGTGCTAAAGGTGAAAGTGTTTCTTCAGCTATTGCTGATGCTCGTACTACTTATGAGTATTTGCGTTATCTGGAAAACGGATATATTAACGGAATGGATCAAACATTCAAAGCAACTCTTCATGCGTTGGCTGATATGTTTGGTGCACGTGGTTATTCTAAAGCTGAACGTGCTGCTTTAACTGCTTCTGAAACAAGTGTTTCAAGCTTAGGTAAAGGTAGTGTGTTTATGGCTTACATTGCTACTAACCCATTGCGTCAGTGGATTGTTCAGACGCATCAAGTTATCCGTACATGGTCATATAACCCACAAGGCTGGCTTAACGGGGATGTAATTAAATACTTCTCACAATACACTGCTTACAAAGCAGATCTCCTCCCTAACGCATCTAACGATATTAAAGAGTTTGCCAAGTTCGTTGACAGCTCTGGCCTAATGGCTGCTGTTGATAAACAAAACTTGGTTCGTGGTACATTGTTAGAAGCTGCTGATAATAGTAACAAGTTTACTAAAGCTCTGGCTTCTGTTCCTAACGCTCTTCGTCGTATCGGTTTTGATATGGGCGAATATGCTAACACATTAGGACACGCTGCTGCTGTGTTTGAGAAATACAAACGAGAAGGGCGTAATGTTGCTGATGTAACTGTTAAAGATCAAATGCACTCTGAAGTACGTGCTTTGAGTTATGACATGAATCACGCAGGTGATATGCCTTATAATCAAACATCTCCTTCGATTGTTTTGCAGTTTATGCAAGTGCCTCATAAGGCTTTCTTGCAAGCTACTAATCGTCGTTTGGATGGTGCTACACGTGCTCGTATGATTGTTGCTGATACAGTTATGTGGGGTGTCCCAGGCTCTATGCTGGTTAGTGAGATGTTGGGTGGAGATATTCTTCCTGATAACCCCAAGCTGCGTGAACAAGTGGTGCACGGATTAGAGAGTATGTTGTATAACGAAGCTCTCCGTAAGTATTTCAAGACAGATGATATTAATATTGATTTCTCTAGCTTGGCTCCTTACGATATGCAAGGATGGGCACAGTTCTTCAAAGCAATGATGACTGAAGGTGCATTTGGTGTTATTACCAACAGCCCTGCTGGTGCATTGTTTATGAAAGAAGGAAGCCGTGTTCAAACAGCTATTGGTTCTGTTGGTCGTTTCTTTGGTGTCGTTAAAGACGATTACAAAGACCCACAAGAAGCTTTGTCTGTTATCAACGACGTACTCAGTATTTCCTCTGGTTGGAATAACGCAGTTAAAGCTCATTTGGCTTTAGAGACAGGTAAGATTTACGACAAGTACGGTAACGTAATTGACGCTAAGGCTCATCCGTTTGAAGCTTATATGTTGGCTTTGGGTTTCCCATCTGCTAACCAACGAGACATGTATCAGGCTATGAAGGCAGCATCTACGAAGACTAAAGACTTCAAACAAGAAGTTGAACAAGTCATGGATGATGTGTCACGTTATTATCAGCGTGAACTGTCGAATGGTAATACTGATATAGAGTATATCACTAAGGTATCTTCTATAGTTCTGAAGAAGTACGAAAACAATCCAGAAGCTCAGCGTATCGCTAGTGAGTGGATGACTAAGAACCTCTTCCAGAATAAAGAACAACAGTTGATTTATCAAATGATGAAGGCAGCTGGTATTCCAGAAGGTAGCTCGCTTCGTGACAACATCCGTATGATGCCAGTAAGCGAAGAACAGAAACAAATGATGTTGCAACGCGTTGATGACGTGGAAAAAGCAACGAAGAAAGGCGAATAATATATGGCTGAGTTTGGTACTCAAGCAACTCAGCTCTCCGCCCCGCAAGGGGCAGGGAGTGCTCCTCTAGCTCCTGTCCAAGAACAGGCAGTTAATACAAGTATGCTTCCGATGATTGCAGGTGCTGCTCCAGCAATTGCTCAAGGTATTTCTAATCTGTTCCAAGCTAAGGCTCGTGAACAAGAGCAGACAGTTGTTCAACAATATTCAAGTGAGATTGGTGCTATTAACGCTGCTATGGAGAATGGCAGCATGACTCCAGCAGAAGGTGCTGCACGTTCTCGTTCAATCACTGGTAAATATCTTACTGGTTTCTCCCAGTATGGTGAAGCAATTAATAAAGCACGTGCTAACTTCTCTAGTGGTACACAAATCGGTATTGCTGAAGAAGCTGTGAAGACTGATGCTGAGATTCGTAAATCTGCTAAGATTGCTGCTCAAGCTGATGGTGTTGAGTTTTACGCTGGTATGAGTAAAGAAGCAGAAGATTCTCTGTTACGTGCTCATGCTTCTTCTGTACGTATGCAGAAAGAGATGGATCGTCAGTTTAAGGTTAACGCTGAATCTCGTGCCCAAGGTTCTTGGGATAAGGATATGCGTGATGCTCAGTTGAAAGAACAGAGCATTATCTTGATTAACGATCTAGCTGGTTCTAACCTTGAAGCTTCTCGTTCTATTGCTCTTGATCTGAAAGCACAAGTTGCTTCTGGTAAGAAGACATTCGATCAAGCCCGTATGGACTTGGCAATGCACTATACTCGTATCAATGCAGCTATTACAGCTGCTGGTGGTAAGAATCCTGAACTCGGTGCTACCTACTCTCGTTTGTTTGGTGACTTGCAGAAAGCTTCTGAAGCATTGCTTGATCCTAAAGCTGATGCTGCTAACTTGCAAGGTCAGATTGACACAATCGTTAAGACACAAGCTCTTGGCTCTCTTCAGCGTGATCCTGTGTTACAACGCTCTGTTGCTGCTGCTGAGCTGTTCAAAGGCAGCCCAATGGCATTGCAAGCCACCCTTGGTACATCTGCTAACGTAACTACTGCTGTTACTAAGATGATCTCTGGTGATCAGAACGTTCCTAACTTCGTTGGTGATCAACAAACTGAAGCTGGTGTTTATAAAGCACTTAAAGGCGGTTTGTCTGATGCTAATCGTAACGAAGGTAATACACAGTATCAGTTGGAAATCAATCGTGGTGTAACTGAATCGTTACGTCAAGTTGGTAACAAAACTACATCTGGTGATGCTAAGTCTGTTCAAGAGTCTGTTCGTTTCTTCGCTTCTCCTGAGTACGGCGCTTGGGCTTCTAAGAACCAAGTTGATCCTCAAGTATTAAATAACGCTACACGTTCGTTCAAGTTGAATTACGAACAAGTGGTTGTTAAAGGTGTACAGCAACAAATCCAAGACGCATTTAGCACTCCTGCTGCACTTCCTGCTGCTGGTGTACTGAAACAGTCTATGGGAGGTGAGTCTGTTACTGTTGAAGCAATTAAGCCTGAGAACTTGGACGTTAAGTTCAGCGGTTCAGGTATTGTGTTTGACTTGAAGAATGTGCCTAATGATCCTGTTGCTTTGCGAAATGCTAAAGCTACAGTGGATTCGTTGAACAAAGCTCAAAAGGCTGTTAACGAGTTGGTTCGTCTTGGTGCACACTTGGAAGGTACTACAGATTACGCTAAGCATTGGGAGGCTAATAAACAAGCTTATATGCCTTTTGCTTTCCCATTCAAAACAGGTGACGTTGTTAACGGTCAAGAATACGTAGGTAAAGGAGTAGCATTTGACTACCGAGATAAAGCCAACTGGCGAGCAACAGCCGCAAAGTGATAATGGCCCTTGGAACATGAGCTTTGATAAGCTGATGCAAGCTGCTGGTAAAGCAGTTGACACAGCTAAAGCTTCTGTAGTTACTGCTTCGGAGCCTTCAGTGGCTCCTGAGACAGCTTCTAAGAAGCCTTGGGAAATGGCCTTTGATGAGATTAAACAGTTCATCACTGGTAAACCCCCTAAGCAACCAGAAACAGCCCCTTCTAGCCCCGTTAAAGAGGCTCCTAAGGGGGCTTACTTCTCTCCTGAGAAAGATAATAAGTATGCTTCAGCTGTTCGTAGCTATTACGAGACACAATTGAAAGCAGAAAGCCAGCTACGTCATTATGGCCCAGATGGTAATCTTATTCGTTCTAACAAGGGAGCTGCTGGTGTGTCTCAGGTGATGCCTAAGACTGGTGACACTCCTGGTTATGGGGTGAAACCATTACAGTCTGAAACTGAGGAAGAATATCGTAGATTTGGTTTTGACTATATGGTTGCTATGAACCAGAAGTACAAAGGAGATATTCGTAAAGCTCTAGCGGCGTATAATTATGGCCCAGGTAATGTGGACAAAATTATCAATCAAGCACGTAGATCAGGTACGAACTGGGAGACACGCTTGCCAAAAGAAACAAGGGATTATTTGACTAAGATTGTAGGTAAAAAGAATGGCTAAAAAAGGTGAATATAAAAAGGGTGCTAAAGCTGACAGTATTCGTCAGCGAGAGTATAATTCCAGCCCAGAGCAAAAGAAGAGACGAGCTGAGCGTAATCATGCACGTGCTATTATGGAGCGTAAGGGTGCTGTCCGTAAAGGAGATGGTAAAGACGTAGATCATCGTAATCACAGAACATCTGACAAGAGTGCAAAGAATCTTAGCGTAATGCCTAAGTCTAAGAATCGTGCAATGAACCAATACGACAAGCGAAAGAAAAAATAATGCCAGTTAACAAGTCTATGATGGCAGCCATGAAGAAAGAATATGGTGCGAAAAAAGGTAAATCTGTTTACTATGCGGTTGAAGCGAAGCAAAAAGCCAAAGCTAAAACTAAGTCATCCACCAAAAAGTCAAAGAAGTAATATTATGGCAAGCGCAAAATCAGCACGTAAGAGAAATGTACAAGAGAATAATGTTGAGCCGATTCGTGGATTCGATAGTATCCAGCCTAAGAATCTAGCTCAGCAAATTTATCTTGAGGCAATCGAGAGGAGCGATGTTGTTTTTGGTATTGGTAGTGCTGGCACAGGGAAAACCTATGTAGCAGCTTCATACGCAGCGGAGAAGCTTTACTACCGAGAAGTGGAGAGGATTATCGTAACACGACCTAACGTTGAAGCTAGTCGTAGTTTAGGATTCCTTCCTGGAGAATTAGAAGAGAAGTATGCGCCTTATCTAGAACCTTTTGAAGGAGTCTTTATTAAGGCGTTTGGTAAGTCTTTGTATGAATTGTTTAAGAAGCGTGGTCAGATTGATCCGCGTCCTCTTGGATTCATGCGAGGAGCTACATTTGATGATGCTATTGTTCTGGTTGATGAATGTCAGAACATGACTGAGAAAGAATTTAAATTACTGTTGACTCGTATCGGTCACGGTAGTAAAGTTATTTTCTCAGGAGATAGTCGTCAAGTAGATATTCCTGATTCAGGATTAATGTCTACGATTAAGCGACTACAGTTCATTCCTAGTATTGAGACAGTGGAATTTTTCCCTGCTGATATTGTTCGTAGTGATTTGTGTAAACAGATCATTCTTGAGTACGAACGATAAAAAAATAACCCCCTTGGAGGAATCCTTGGGGGTTTTTTATTGCCTATTTATTTGGCGTCAAAGATAATATGAATACGATCTTCGGTTGAGTTGTTGATAACATGATGAGGAGCTTTGTGATTGAATGTCCAAAGCTCTCCTGTACGCATCTCAATACTCTCGTCATTAACTGAAAATACATTACCTTCTTTTGAAGAAACTACAATGTGATAACGATTATAATATTCAGCGTAATTACCTTCATCAGCGTGTGGAAATACTTCTCCACCAGCTAACAGTTTTACTATTAGAACATAACCTAGTTCTTTAGCCCCTATAACCTCATTAGACAGCCCTACAAGCTCTTGAATATGTCTCTGAAGCTCGTAGGGTGTGTCGTAGTTAATAGCCTCTGTATTACCCTGATAATCTTCATACGTGAATTCTTTAGGCCCACGTACAAAGATTGTCTCAGTATCTACATGAGGAGAATCTGGAAATGATTGTCTGACTGTAATTTGATTCCACAAGTCAGGATTCGCATCCAGATATTCTTTTAATGGAGCAACATCTAAGTTATAACCTAGTTGTTTGAAATTGTCCATTAAGTCTTAATATAAATAAATGGTACTGTTCGTACACCTGGGTGAAGCTCTTTAAACTCAGCGGCTGAAATATCTTTACCAATTTCAATCTCTGTAAACAGCTTACCTTGTTGACGAAGAGTTGCCTTAGCTTGAATACAGCCAGGGCAGTTAGGTTGAGTGTATACTGTAATATCTTCCATATAATTCCTTAACGAATTGGGCAATGACCAGTTTCACAGTCATCTTCCAAATCAGCATCAATATCGTTAGATGCGTTCAGATCAATCGGTTGAAGATTAACCACATACGCATCGTATTCTTCTTTTGTTACGACTGCTTGGGGTAGGTAGGAATATCCCAAATCTTTTGCAGACTTTGTGGGGTCTGCCCGAAATAAGAAAGATACTCCAACATAATTATCCCAATTATCATGTAACCATTCCACAATTGCATCTGCTTCCTCTGGAGAATAGCTAATAGTTGCCGATACGTTTTGTTGACACCAGTTTTGCATCAACATCTTGTATCGTTCGAGTTGTGACACAGCACTCTCAGTATTAACTTCCATTACGATACCGTCTTTCTCAAACTTATCGAATGGTACGTCATCCCATTTAACTGGGAACGTAATCAATACAGCACTTGGGTCAATAGGATGATCAACCACTTTGTATCCAGCTGCACGACACAGAGGAACCAAAGGATCGAACTTACCATACGTTACATTGTTAAAGATGTACTTACCTAAAGGCTTATGAACTCCTTCGGTTGTATCCATAACTTTAGAGAGTGTCCCCGATGGTTTGATTGTTGTGACGTTCTTAGGACGTGGAAGCCCAAGTTGGTCAGCCATTGAGTAAGCTCCTGCAACAGCTGTTCGTTGGAGTTCTGCGTAGTCATATGCAGACAGATCTGGTCGTCGTACAATTCCTGTGATACCGACACCACACAATCGGAGAAACTCATTATTGAGATGCCATGCTTCTTGCAGAATTCCGTCACGAAGGTCAACACACGTTTGACGATAATTGGCTCGTGCTGCAATCTCAATTGCCTTTCGTAAGCCTGCTGAATCACCTTGGAATTTAGCAAGATCCACCTCCGTTAAGTTACAGAATGATTTATTACCTAAGAGAATCTCAGCACAAGGGTTAACACCTTTGAACCAAGGAGCACGTTTACGAGCTGCCATACCGTTAATGAAGCCAGGCTCTGAACCACCAGCTGCAACCATCAACTTGATAACATGATCAATCTCTTCCTTCGTAGGACGATGATTGAACAACAAGCTATTGTTTGACTGAACTCGTTGTGGATTGTTTACCCACCACTGATTTTTCGCAACTGCGAATTCAGCCCACTCATCTTCTCCATACTCGAAGAGAGCAATTTCAGCTGAACGGCGAGAAGAGAGGATAGTACCCAACCAGTTAACAATGTCAAGAATGTCGATACGAGTAAGCAAGCTACCGCTACGACGATTAAGGATTTTAAAAATCGCTTCGTAAGCTTTCGCAATAGCAGCGTCACCTGAGCTAATCCAACCATAACCTTTCAACCTTTCACCTGCGGGACGAATCTGAGAGAAGTCAAGAACCAGTTTCTTAGCTGGATACTTATGACTCATCAACTTACCAATTGACTTACTCCAAGCTTCAGCTGAGTCACCAACTTGAATAGTCCACACACCATCTTCAAAAGTCTCTTTATTGACTTGACTACCACCCTTCTCAGTACGAGTAGAACGAATGATTTCAAGCTCTGTAATGGGCTTTTGGAAGCCTGTAAGCTGGCCTACGATAGGACGGAAGCCAACACCACAGCCTTGCATCAGGAGCCATAACACATCAACCGTATCGTACACTGTTTCAACTTGTGTAAACGAACAGTTGAACTGAGAAGCTTCACGACGTTGTGCTACCTCAGTACCACCAAGCCACAGAGTACGACCAGACATAAGAACTTTACGTTCCAACATCATAGTACGTAGATCTTCAAGCTCAGCCAATTCCCAAGGGAACAATTCATCTTTCTTGGCACGTTCCCACAGCCATTTCTGATGACCGATAACACGGTCGATTGTTTCTTCAAATGTCTCAAACACTGTACCTGCATCGTTCAGAGGACGATTGTAAGTACGACGGAAGAGAAGTTGTGCACGAAGCGATTGATCTGTCATTTATTTCCTTTTATTATTAGTATGTTTTACCACCGAGAGCCAAACGGTTCTCTAATTTATGATCGTGACGACCAGCGTTATAGGCTAGCTTTTCTTCAAATGCCTTGCCAAGAGGCATATTATACGCTCCAGCCAGATCGAAGATACGAATAAGAGCGTCAGCCAGTTCAACAACACGGCCATCCATATGAGGAAGCTTATCATCCATAAGTCCTTTACGATCAGCTTCCATAGCTTCAGATAGCTCAGAGACTGTCAACATCAGCTTATTACTGAAGGCCAGTGGATTATCAGTTACAGGAAGACCTGTAGCAATGTCATGCCACCAACCAGCTTCACGAGCCTGAGAGTGACATACGTATACCAAATCATCCACTTGTGCTTTCATTTTACCCATTATTTTCCTTTATTATAAAATTTACAATATACTATTTTAGTACCATTAAATGTCTCAATGACAGGCATTGAGCTAAAAGGCAGAGAACTGCAATCATTTTTACGATTCTTACAGTTCATACATAAGCTACCTTTTGGTTGATGGTTAAGCATACTTTTGATTGATGTAGTTAAGAGAGAGAGGCATTAGGTCAAATTGACCGTTCTGTACTTCGTGAAGCATCAAGAAGCCACGCCAATGTTTGTTACCTTGATGACCCAAGTAGTCCTCATCATGCTCATAGCAGCTGCCTGCAATAATAGATGTAAGACGTTGACCATCTGCACGTTCTGCTGTTGCAATCTGCAATCCTTGCTGATGACCTGCGATACAGCTCATATGTTTCTTGTTAAGCTGAGCGTTAGCAGTCGATGCAGGTCGTCCAGCCACACCTGTGACAAAATAGTGACTGAAAGCAATACCGCCAATAAGCGCAACTTCCAAGAAGTCATAAGTTTCCCATCCTTGGAGATAGAGGTCTTCAACACCGATAGTCCCTTCAAGCTTAGGATCGCTGTTTACAGCACGATTAATACGATTCTCATGGTTACCCATTAAGAACACTTTACGAGGGCTATAACGGGGCTTATGGTTAGCCCTAGCACGTTCGTTATGGTCATTCAATGGCTTCATCAAAGCAGCCATACCTAAGTTACCAGCTTCAATGTCATTCTTATATCGACGACCTTCAAAAGCTTTCTTACCTACGTCATAACTACTCAAGCTAGGCATATCCCAATGATCACCCATATGGACAATAACATCAGGCTTCTTCTCTAGAATATACTTACCAATGTTTTCCAAGTATTTAGTATCAACACCTGGCTTTACCTGCGTGTCAGGAATTACTGCAATTTTCATTTAACTACTTCCAAAATGTTAGGGAAATCCTTTTTCAAGGCTTGATATACTTTCTCAGCTACTTCACGATGCTCTTTCTGTGTAGATGGATCAAGGCGTACTTGCAAGTAATGAATCCAACTACGAAGAGTACCAGTCATGTACATACGACTACCTGTGAGACCTTCTGGCAACACCTTACGTGCTACTTCCTTGGCAATGCCATTGTCCAATGCCCATTGATAAGCTCGAACACTGTGATCAATCAAGTCTTTCTGAGCACGTTGCCATGTATCGTCAAGCTCACGATCTTCGTTAAGCAAACTACTCTGACGATTCTTCAAGTCTTGTAATCGTGTCTCCCCTGTCTCAAACTCAGTGGCAACTGCATATCGCTGGCTGAATTCTTGAAAGGCGAAACTACGATGACGAAGGATTTGACGAGCAATGTCACGTGTAGTCTCAATCTCTACGCAAGCACTAACCATCTCGAAAGGAGACCAATGCTTATTACGTACCAAGTATTGCAACAGCTTAGCTGATGTTTCCTTGTTATCTTGATTAGCAGGATTGCTTACACGGGCCATGTATGCTACAAGGTTCTCACCGTCAGGTGTAGCCCAGATTAGTTTTACTTTACTCATTGTTTAGGTGCGAAATAGGAATCGTTTAGATCAGGCCGATTCTTAAGGTTATTAGATAAGAACATCCAATTACAGCCGACATGATCAATGTGAGGTAGACCACTTTCAGGGTCGATATACTCTCCTCGCATAATAGCGAAAAGATGGCGAAGAAGAGAAGCAATAAGTCTAGAATTAGAAATCCCACCTCGCCAATTATCAGCTGCATACTTCTTAGCTCCAAATGTTAGGACAGCTGCCAAGCCCTCTAGAGCCTGAGCATCTAGAAGGTTTAGCATTGGCTTGTCCTGGTCGTGTTTAGTACCAGTTAAGCGTTCCATAAGTTTATTGTATTCCTGTTCACGCTGTAAGAACGAATCCACGGGCTTCCATCTCCGTCTTGAATTTATCTTTAGCTGTATTGCGATCTGCTTCAACAATACGACTGAAGTAACTAAGAATCAGACTAGCACCTTTAGGATTGACTTTGCGTGTACGTTTATCGGAGTGATCTTCAGCCATGTTTGCCATAACACGACCACGATTCAGAGCACGAAGCTCAGCGTCTTCAACATCATTGAACAGACTAAAACCTTTAAATTCGTTTTGCATTCTCTTTTCTTTCTTTATTTTCTTGTTTTGTTATTTCCTTGTGACAGGGCTTACACAAGACTTCTAGGTTATCTCGTTCACAGAATAAACGAGCAATTACATTATCCCAACTATCGAACCCTGAAGTTGGAATAACGGGTTGGATATGATTTACCTCCACTTCCTTAGCAACAAACTCTCCTTTGCATTTATTGCAAGTGTAGAACTTAGCCATTCTCCCTGACTTTGGATTCTCCTTCTGACCTACACAGGCTTCAGAGAGCACTGTATATTTAGGTGGCCAACGCTGAGAAGCACTACGTAATGCACTCTTAACGAATGAATTAAAACGTGCTTCTGTCCATTGCCCATTATTGTACGTCTTCGTCATCATCTTCCTCTTCTTGTGGAGGAAGCTTGACTAAGGTTTCTCTCATACTAAAGTCAAATCCAAATGATTCTAGTAATTGTACAAACACCTCCTCTGCTTCCCATGATTCTGAAGAATAACAATGTGCGTGTGGAATAAGTTCCATAATCACAACGTTATCTAAACGTACAATAGCTCCCTCTGCGTATGAAGGGCCACACATATCACATTCATATTGATCGTATAGCCATTCAATTTCTAGCTGTGGTCTGGGAGCGTCCACATCACTGGCTTCTGGTTCTCGTCCAGCTTCCGTGTCATCCATAGTAATCTTCCTTGTTCTAGTAATTCCTCCTCAGCACGATCCTCATAGACACCTCTATAAGCCTCTAGAACACGCTTAAAAGCATCTTCTAAGGTCTCACTACCTTCTAGTATCTCAAACGCCTTTACGGGGCCAGTTTTATTTCCTAGTCCTGGAATAGTGTCAACTGGGTCGCCAGTAAGACATTGGGCGTAGAAGAACATTCCACCGTATCCGTTGATCTTTTTACGATCTGGTGAGAGTGTAATCTGTCCAACGTCGTCAACCAACAACGGGCCAAATTGAGGTTGGTTTCCAAGTTCCCATCCGTAGTGCCAGCCTGGGACTTGTCGTAGGTCTTTATCACGGGTGCATATGATGGTTTCGTGTGGTCGGCTGGTCTGCTCGATAGACATAAGGTCATCTGCTTCCATTCCTTCTGACACTCTAACGTCATACTTAGCTTTCAAATATGCTGTAATATTTTTGAAATGCCAAGGCTTATTACCTGCTCGTTGTTTATACGGGGTACGCTTGGCTATATCAAACCTGAAGTTTGTACTTCCTGTGAGATATAATATAGGCTCTGCTATCATGCTTTCTGGCACAGCTTGGGAGGCTATAGCATTGATGTTTCCTATTCGATTATCCAGCAGTTCAGCCACATAATCGAAAGGAGGGAAACCAGCGTGTTGCCAGCCAGTTTCCGCAGCAAATCCAATCTCATAGCTATCGTAGAACGTCAGCATCAATTAAGCATTGCATAGTTCTATTCCCCCTCTCTGGGTAACCAATGTCTTACCCTATGACAATTAGAACATAGCATCACACATTTACTAAGTTCTTTATCAATTAGTTCTAAATCCATAGAACGTACTGAAGAAAGTTTAAAGTCCTTTTGTGAAGGATCAAGATGATGGAAATCATATACACAATCAGGGTAACTGTTACCACAATCGTAGCATTTATTACCCATCTTATTTACCATATAAGATTTCTTATCTCTATTCTTTTTATTTTCTTGATCAGCGCGTTTACGTCTATCTTTTGCGTATTGAGGTGCTCTAATCTTCCAATTACAAACTTTGCAAGTGTGGGAGTGACCTAGGGTACAGGCTTTTGTTTTTACAAACTCAGCAAGATTTTTAGTTTCACCACACTTTTTACACACCCGTAATACTTCTTCAGGTGTGTTTTGCATTAGAAGGGATTGTTGTCACCATCACCCTCATCAGCTGCTGCTGGTTCAGGCTTCTTAGCTTCAGCTTTCTTAGCTGGAGCACTACGAGGACGATCACCACCACCTTCAAGAGCTTGCTCCAAAGGGCTACCCTTGAAGTTCAGATTGCTCTTAATCTTGTCACGCAACCACTCAGGGAGTGCATTGAAGACTTCCAGATCGGGGTTATCCAAGTCAAACAACTTAGAAGGATTGACCAGTTCGGGGCATTTGTCAGCGTCACGAGGACGCATAGCAGAGATAGTTGCAATGTTGTCATATACCTTATCACCAACTGCGTTATTCACAATTGTTACGTTAATTGGTGTACCAATAGCTTTAGCGAAGTCACCATCAAACTCACCTGATGGATCAAGTGCATTGTAACGCTGTGTACTCTTAGCCTTGTCTGCATACAAACCGTAGAAGGGAAGAGTCTCGGAAATCCAACGAGGCTTATCTTCCAATTCCTTACCATCTTCGTCAAGCATGAATGTGTCAACCAATTCGTATGTCAACATAATCTCTTGAGCTGGAGGCTTATCCTTACCTTGATAAGGACGTTGTGCTTGCAAACCTAGGTCAATGATTTGTACCAGTCGTGCTGGATATGTGCCTGGCTCGATGTTCGCTTGAGGAACACGATTACCACCACCATTACCACCGCCTACTTTCTTAGCATTCAAACCCATAGTATTTCCTTTCGATTAAATATATTCAACAGTACGTTTAACAAAACGACCAAGTGTATCACGATAGACCGTAATACGTTTTACACCACCAATAGGTGTTGTTTGTGAACGGTGAAACATTTTATCACCGTATTCGTTGTAGTGACTACCACGTTCACCAGCCATAACTACACGGCCTGAACGTTTCCAACCATTAAATGTTTTATACATTATGCCACCTCTGCTGGATAGTGACGAACAAATCGTACATCACCCATTGGATAGATATGTGTCTCACCGTCATGTGTCACAACAGCGATAACATCGTTACCGACTTGGTAGCCGATAATATTCTCGTACACTTTAACATCTTCAACAAAGCTGCCTGAATCAACATCATACTCTGAATATTCTGTTTTGAATGTCAATTCAATGTTGTACGGGATTTTTTCTTGATCGTCCATATTTTCTTTCTTAGTGAATGTCGTACCAATTACGACCGATTGCGCCCTCACCTGCATGAGGACATTTGATATTGAAGTATTCGCCAGCTAGACGAATAGCGTCTTCAGAGATGCGTTTAACATCATCTGCAATTTCTTTTCTACATTCGATTGTATACTCGTCGTGATACCAACAGACTACACCGTAATCCTTACCCCAGACATACTTCTTATCAAGTTCTGCACACAAGATGCAGTAGGCTTTTGCCATGTGAATGGCTTCGTCTGATTGTAATAGATAAACGAGAATCTGATGTTCAGATGGTACAGTGATGGGTCTACCATCTAAGCCTGTAATCTTACCATTAAAGTATTCCATTCGATTAAACTTAGCATTAAATCTTTGTCGTGCTGTTGCCTTCCATTCTAACGTAAGTCTTTCCATAAGCTCACCGAGTCCATCAAGTCCCCTGTAAAGCTTATCCCTAAGCTCGGCTCCTGTCCCTTGAGGCTTCTTAGCAGTCTTAGCAAGTTTTGCATCTCCTCCTCCGAAGAGCAGGCAATACATAACGTTCTTTGCAATGTCTCGGGACTCAAGGTCGCCAGCTTTTTGTGTGAGTGTGTGAGGATCAGTGCCATCTTCTTTATTTCCGCTAGTCATAGCAAAGATGTACTGCGGATTGTTCATCCTAGCAGCGAGTTGTCGAAGTTGATTACCTGCTGAGTCGGTGCCAACGAGAACATAACCCTCACTGGAGGTGAAGATCTGTCGCATTTGCTTTCCATAAAAGGAAGAGGCTTTCGGTATGTTGACAATATTTCTGTGCGTAGCTCGTCCTGTGACGGCAAGCGTGTTAACAATGCTTGCAATTCTGCCATCTTCTCGAACAAGCTGACATAATCCTTCAATAATTCCACGCCTCTGTCTGCATTGGACTCGTCGTGCGACAAGATTGCCAAGCTTACCGCTAATTCCTTCAAAAGGATCATCCTTTGAGAGTTTAGGACTTGTTCTGTTTCCATCGTCATCTGTATTCCATTCTAGAGGTTCCCATCCTAAAGACAATAAAAAGTCTTTAGTTTCGGAGTTTGAGTTTAAGTCAGTTACGCGGAAGCTAATACGGCTAAAGCAACCAGTAATGGGCTTAGTGCTAATGTCAACATTATTCCTGTCACACCAATCAACCACGCTTTGCGAATACTCACCTGATTTGAGGAAAGGTTTTCGTATGTAATTATATTCTCCATTCTTTTTAGTTTCTTCAATTTCAAGAACTTGAGGAAGACGAGGGGTAATAACCTTATCAATCCGTTCAATCCACTTCGTCAACTGACGAATACAGAATTGCATATGTTCTTGATCCACTTTCCAGCCGTACTGTTCTTGTTGTTGCAGTCTGGTAAATAACTCAAACGACAACAGAAACGCATTACGCCAGTTACTCCCATTTGCTTCTTCCATTAACGCATCGTACACCAGCTCAGTAATCTCTACGTCTTCTGAGTTACGATGGAGCATAGCTTCTGAGAAGTTCTCCCAGTCGTCATGCTCAGGCTTGCCTCTACCAACTCGATAACCCCACGATTCTAGTGAATGAGGGCCAGCTTTCTTGTTAGGGCAATTGAATGGAACAAGTCTGTTAGGACTCAATAAGCGAGACATGATGAGCGTGTCAACAATCTTACCTTTGAACTCCCAACCGTACAACTTCTTCAATAAAGGGAAGTCATATCCAATTCCGTTATGAGCAATCAATACGTCAAACGTATCCAAATGCTCTAGGAACTCTTTAACGAAGTCTTCACCACTTAGGGGTGAGAACTTGTGCATAGCACCTCTATAAGCCTTTATAGACCCACAGTGCATCTTAGTAGCTTCACGAAGTAATCCGTTAGCCTCTATGTCAAATATGCCAATGTTTAACTTACTCATTCACGGTACAAATCCTTTAGCTCGTTTCGGAATCGTTGAATAATCTGATGATTACGCTTATATGGGAACTCAGTGATATGAGTAATATCAAGAGCTGAATAGCCTTGCTTGAAGTATAACGTAAGCACTTCGATCTGATCAGCACTCTTTGTGTCAATCAACTCAAAGATCTCACGCATAATACTTTCAGGATAACTAGGACACTCCATAGTCTCTTGATCTTCGTCATCTAGTTCAACGTAGATGAACCCCTTCTCAGCATTCTTATAATCACGCAGGGCGTTATTAAGAAGCATAGAGAACCATTGGTTGAATCGTTCTGGGTCACACGAACGTCGATAACGAATAGCACGTTCATAAGCTGTTTGAACAACATCTTCACCAGCTTCGGGGGAGCCAGCTCGGAATGTCATTTTCTTGACGAGCTTCTGACGATTATCCAAATAATGTTGTTCAATTAGTTTAAGCATTACACAATCTCGTTAAATAGTCCTGTTGCTGCATCCCAATACAGCTTGTATCGTCCTGTCTCACCGAACTCTCGGTCTTCTAGTAAGACTAGAGTTCTAAGATTTCGTTCTTCAGGTCGGAGGTTAGGATCTCGATTTCCTTCAAGTCCGAGCATGAGGTTGCACGAACGAGCCATAGCCCTAGATCCAGCAAACTGAGAGGAAAGAACTTCACCACCTCTTTCGTGAGGAGGGCCAGAATCAGGATTACGAAGGTGACAAAAAATGAAAATAACCACGTTAAGGTCAAGGGCCATAGCAGAAAGCTCTTGAGCAATTTCTTGAAGTTTGACGTTTGCACTAGCTGCATCCATTCCGTTAGTTAAGTTTGTGATTGGATCGATGATAATAGCCTTACATCCTTCAGCAGCAGCTGCACGAATGTCGCCCTTGAGTGTGTCAAATCCTACGTGTTGATACAAGTTCAACATATAGAGATGATCGTCTAACACTTTACCAGCTTCGTCATAAGCTTTCTCATCGAACTCCTTAGTAGGGTCGTGAAAGAACTTACCGACTAGCTTACCCGCAACGAGTTTGTAAGTTTTCTTGTTACTCTCTTCAGGCTTGACAAGAAATACTTTCCATCCGTGTTCTTTGATAAAATGTGCTGCAAGGGTGTTAACGATCTCCGACTTACCTTGCTTCTGGCCTGCACCGATATAGATAGTCTCTCCCAAGCGTATCCCCCGTGTTGCCTTAGTAATGTGTTCCCACGGCCACGAGATTCCGAACTGCGGAGGTTCCTTACCAGCCTCATGTAGTTCATTGCCAGATACCAGTCGAGTATTTTTCGGCTTTTGGGCGTTGAATTGACAGGCATTATAAGCTGCCTTGGAGCGCCCGTCAAGAAGACACTGGTTTGCGTCCTTGGATGGAAGGTTAGCAACCATCGCGTCAGGGGTCATGCGTAATACATCTTCTACTGCTTTCTTGCCAGGTTCATCGTTATCGAATACAAGGATGATTTCTTTAAAGACTTTACGAATCTCAGGAAGCATCTTAGCGAATTGCTTAGACGCATGAGCTGCCCCCATACTAAGTGATACAACAGCAGGATTGTAATCTGCATACTGTGTTCCCTTATTATGTTCTTTAAAGATTTGGAAGAGAGCTACTGCATCACATTCTCCCTCTGTAACGAATAGCTTCTTACCACCAGTTTGAATAGCTTGTTGCCATCCAAAGAAGTCAGCGTTCTTAGTGGAGCCTACGGCCCACATACGCTTGTTCTCAATCAGTCGTACCTTATAGCCAATCAACTGTTCACCGCTGTAATACGGATAGTAGTGAGTGACTGGGGTTACACCGTCAGTCTCAGATACACCAATCTTAATACCAAAGTATTCGAGATACTCTTTCTTAAGTTTACGATCAGGAAGATCAACTGTTTTATAGGTTGACACTTCCTTAATCTCAGCTTCAACTTGTTCAGGGGATTTGGTTAACGCTGTTGGTTTATATCCTTCAGGTTTATCATGGTAAGGGTCTGGTACATACGTTCCACAAGAGAAGCAGAAACCGTCATACTTACCATCTTCACGAAGGAAGACTTGCAAACCTGAAGCTGAGTTACATTTATCTGTACGGTGTGGTAGTTTTTCCACACATTTACTTGACATTATGCTGTTTGAACCTCCACCTTAAATAACTTCATAATCTTAGTCAAGCCATTGATGTTATAGTTTGGCAACTTATACAATCGTTTCTTGACTGATTTAATGTATGACAAGAGAACTACTTTCTCTTTCTCATCTGTTGTTTTATCATACGTATCGTACAACAAGTTAAGACGAGACTCTAACATCAGAGACTCTTGCAATGTTTTAGTTACACCTGATTTGATTGACATACAGTTCCTTTAAAGAGGGCAGGGGTTTGAGGGATAAGTTTCTTTTGGAGACGACGCAGAGTATCACAATACTCTTTGATATTGAACAATGTAGGATACTCAAAATGCAAGTCAGCATCTTGTAGTGTTGTTTCCAACAGGTCTACATCAATCTTTTGGAAGTCTCGCAAATCAATTTCAGACAGGGCGCTCATACATTATTCTCCAGAGGGAACTGACTATTACTCGAATTTAAGGAACTGTTCGACATATTTCTCCAATGTTGTACCAAATAATCCTGGGGCTGTGTTAATTTCTAATACAAAATACTTATTTTGTTTAGCATTATAGATCATATCAACAGCACCAAAGTCAAGATTCAGAGCAGCAATAGCTGCAACTGCATTTTGTTCAGCATGGGGTGGGAGTTGAACATCTTGATTAGCATAGTTAAAACCATTCGCATGATTACGTACTTGCCAGTTCACATCGTCATCAGGCACATCTAAACGACGTTTCTTCTCTTGAACAAAGAATACATTACCGTTCATTACATGAAGACGATACTCCTTCATCTTAGGGATGTATCGTGTATACAACGGTACGTCAGGTAATACACTCCCCTTACCATGTAACGTAATACCCTCGCCACTATGTCCACGAAGCTTAGCACGAGCTACAACACAAACTTTATCTGTATCAAGCCATGATTCAGCAACAGCTTTGTTAGTCGTATAGTCTGGAATGTCAACAAAGTCTTGCAACGCTCGGAATGTTTCCAGCTTGTTTGATGCTCTGTTAACAGCCTCGTAACTATTCACTAGCTTATCTGCGTTAATCTGTCGTTTAACTTTTGAGTTACCCCAGTTAATCAACATACCACGAACACGTAAGGGCTTACCCTCCTTACGTACTCGTTTAACACCTAACGCATTAGCTAGTGCTTTAGCTGACGCGCTGTACATTTTATATGGAAGAATCTTCATACTGGTTCACCTTGTGCTGCTCGTTTAAAACCATGCAATAGTGCATCTTGCAATGCTACATTAGGTGGATTATCAATAATATCAAGGTCTACTTCCCACTCCATGCCTGTGAGGTCATAGTTGTCAAGCTCATTACCATTCACAACCCAACGAACATTCATCATGTTAACAGCAGCAAGGTCTTCAGCACGTATCAATTTATCTGGAATCTTTTGCTTAGGCTTAGGCTGAACAATATTAACCTCCTTAAACATGTAAGGAAGGTCAATAGACAACGAGAAGTTAGTACGCATATCGTTAACTTCGTTCTCATAGGCAAAGAAGCGATATACATCACCTAATACCATCTCAATAAACTTGGATGGATGTGTGTTCACAAACAAGTCGTGAATCTGCTTAGGTGTATCGTATTGCTGTGCAAATGTACGAAGATTGTGCAGAGCCTTGAGCCAGATACGGATGTAGTCTGGGTTAAGATTACCTGCCATACCACGAAACTCTACACTACCGTAACGTGCAGTAGCTGCTAAGTTAATAGCTGCATACTTCAGTTCTTCCATGTTGAGATGGAACAAGTAACGAGGAGCATCTGCAAACAGTTGACCTATCTGATTGATAATAAACTCTGCATCACGTAGACGTAAACAGAAACGATTACCAATACGTTCATCACCACAATAACGAATCAGAGACTCCTCAATGATGTAATACGTGTATACAAGATTGAGATAGTGGTGGATGTGTAAGTCAAGTACGTTCAAGTGTACATGGACGCTAGTACGGAATGAGAAATCAAACTTGGCTTTATTATCTTCGCCTTGCTTAATCAAATCCATGATAGCTGCCATGCTGTCGTCTAGAGAAAGAGGCTTTCTAAGAACATACTCTGAACGACCATGTGGATATTCGCCACGTAGAGAACCGTCATCGCACTGATTCCAAGCATTGCCAGGCATAAGTACAGGAAGACGTTCACCTTCACACTCGATCTCGATACCAAAGTCACCCTTCTTGTTTGGCTTAGCTAAAAGTTCGTACAGTTTTGTCATAGTTTGGATTCAATAAGAGTTCAAGATGTTCTTTACCTTCGTTGAACGTAATACGATTTGTACTACGAGCAAGCTTAGGCAAGATACCTACACGTTCCATTTTGTAATAAATGTTACGTTCGTTGTCAATGGCAAACTGACGATCAAAAGCACAACAACCCTTGGTGTTGAGTGCAATCTTAGCTGCCATTTGTAATGAAGGATATTGACCTGTAATCGTGTTGTGCCAGTCTTTAGTAGCCATACGTACTACATTATCACTAACACCACGAAAACGTCGATAGTCCTTAGGTTGTGGGCCTACGTGTTGAATCAGTGTATTGCTACGGGTAATACCTACACTAAAGCGACGGGCTGGACGACGAGCTGCGTAATAAACGAAACCATCCGCATTGACAAAACCTAACCGAGTCTTCAAGGATTTGAATTTGTTGTAGTCAAACTTAACAACAGATTCTTTACCATGTTCAAGGTTAAGAATACGCATATTGTGTCCAGCCTTCATCACTTTAACTGGATGACCATCGTACATACAAACACTATCTGCGTAGAGCTGTACAATATCGTGTTCGCTGAGATTAGGCATAGCACACCTCAATCTTCTCAGCTACGATAATCTTCTCAGCTGCTTTCTTATCGCTGTTATTAATGATCTGTTGAATGTCACCATACTTTTCATACAAAGCATTACCTTCAACAAGACGATTCATACCATCAATAGTGTTACGATAAACCCAACGCATCAATGCCTCACTCTTGAGCCAAGCATTAGACAGAGTACGATACTCCATACCGTATGGCTTATAACGGCAGCAACCTGCCTTACCATACATTTCTCGTCGTTGCGTGTCATTGTCGTACATCAAGCTAGGTAAGGCAAGCATAAAGTCCATCTGCTTAGCTACATCGTTACACATAGCGATATGTCCACCATCTTGGGTGTCTTGATCGTTAGTCCAGCCGATGTGCACATGACCTGATGCTGTACGCATTGGTCGATTAGCATTGGGTTTTACGTTAGCCAATCCAGTCCAGCCATTATAGTCTGGGTCACAGCCCAGTTCCAAGGCTTGTTCTGGTTGAGTCTTCATGTAGTCAGCATCAAAGTGAGCAACAGGAACAGCAACAACTTCATACTCAGGAACCATGAGTTTCATAGTATTGAATACGTGTTGCACGTTAATGCAAAACTCATCTTCATCACGAGCAGGGTCAATATTGAATTCAAGGGCCATACCGTCAACTTGGACAGCACCCTTATCCACCTTCATCGGATGTTTTTTATCGCCCTTAATGAGGCCATACGCTGATTTAAACACACCATTTTGTTTGACGAACACTTCAGGATCGCAACCTACGAGAAATTCCATTTTACTACCTCTTTAATTAAATTGCATTGACGGACACTTTAATAAAGCCACTCACCTCTGAGTCTTGTGAACAGCTATGGCAGACGCATTGACCTTCGGTAGTCAAGATATGCTTGTCTGTGGGTAGGACAGTGGAGCCGCACCATACGCAGTCACCATATGCACCTATCCAGTCGTTGTAAGTGAGTTGTTGTTTCTTGTGACCTAGATATGTAGTGAAGTTACTACCTACTGGATCATCATCCTCATCACCTACCAGTTCAACAGAGTGTACTGCTACTTTGTAATAGCTCCCTGTTGCTTCATCAAGGACTAGACCGTTAATGTCAGCCGTGATGGTTTGATCAATATAATCTGCTGTATCAATATTCTGATTACAATAGAATCGAATTGAATAGCTAGGATTATTTGAATCAAAACATAAGAGGTATCTACTACCTCGTGAATCAATGTCTTCTGCTAAGACTTCAAGTAACACCCCCTTCGAGTGTGCGTAACCAGCGTTTAAACTCCGCGACAGAGGCTTCTGTGCCTCGCTTTGGCTTTGTTCGGTTGTTTTGGGAACCACCCTTAGCTTTCCCTGTTGTACGAAGGAAGCTTGTTGCTGAGATACACGATTGTAGTTATCAGTACCATGGCTCGTCGGAGTAGTAGCGGCTTTCGGATAAGTCACAACCGATGTATAAGGCTTTCCCGTGGATGGAGTGTAACGAATATGCGTCTTGTCCATCTCTCCAGTCTTGCTGATCTTCGTGCTGTACAGACGATCTTCAGCCAACAGCATTGGCTTAGTGTACTCGATGTTGTTACGACCCAATGCACCTTCAAGCATCCATGCCTCGGATGCCCAATACATTTTCTTACCATCAGGAGAGTGACAGATAAACAATGTACGTTCTTTGTTACGAAGTAGATTGATTGTCTCGTTCTCTTTATCCCACCATACCAATGCCCATGCACCTAGTATAACAGTCATCAAATCATCGAAGCCCTTAGTCTCCATGTGATGATACAGATTCTCGCTGTCAACAGAGAAGTCACGAGCATCAGCCAGTTGCCACTTGTTAGTTAGCGTACCGTTGTGAGCACCAATGAGCGAGGCAAACTCATATGGATGAGCATTGCGGTCATTAACAGCACCTTGCGTTGCATAACGATTGTGACCGATAATAGCACGTTGGAAACCAATGAAAGATTTATCGTATGATTTACGATCCATCAAACGATAAGGGTCGCCAATACCTTTAGTAATATGATGACCAGCTTCACCACGATGGATTACAGCAACACCTGTACTGTCTACACCTCGTACTGAATCCATGATAAGCATATTATGAAATGCTTTTTCGTCTTGCGGCGTTAGTGCGCCAGCCATACCTACGTGTCCACACATTTGAGTTTACCTCGCTCGATTTAGTTAAAGAATTTCTTAAAGGCTTCAATAGCCTCATCAGTAATGATTGGGCCTGAGTTAGCCTCTAGAATCTTGAAGTCTTTACGTGTATTAGCTACAACGTCAAAGCCTACAAAGTCCATAGCAACAGCCCTAGAAGCCTTTTCACATTGCTCGATTATTTCATTGAACCCTCGCATTTGTAGTTTAACTAAGTCCCAATTGTTTTCATCATCAAGAATCTTAGAATAGATACCAATTACCTTGTTGTTGAATACGAGTACACGATATTCCTTCTTGTGAAAGAAATATTTAGTGTATACATGAGCATCAACAAGTTCATCAGGATGACGATATTCAATACCCTCATTCTTACGCCCATCACGTTTAGTGTGGCACACTACAACCGTATCAGGTTCCCACTTACTTGCGATAGCTTTACGATCAGTAAACTCAGGGACTGATAATCCATTTGCTTCAAGAGCACGCAATGTCAAAAGTTTATTGATACAGCATCGTGTATGAATCTGAGGATTGAAGTTTTTAGTGAACTTGCTACGACGATATTCACTACATCCGTAGTTTATAATCATCTTAACGTGATCACCTATTGGATAATCCTCTTTATAAGGATTATACACACGTATGTTAAGAGCATTGGCTAATCTTGTAGCACTCTCAATACACGCTTTAGGAGCAAGAATGATTTTCATATTACATCAGGGCTGGTGGAATCTTATCACGCTGTTGTTTCTCATAAGCAGCTATTTGCTCAGGAGTCCAAGGCTTAGGAGGGTTAGCAGCTGGAAATGGCCAGCTTGGTGTGGGTGGCACGGCGGGTGCTATCATGCTTTTATTTCCTTACAACAAAACAAACCAAGCGAAATGAATCAGAGATACTGAACACATGACTCGACCAAGCAAGCCAATAGCCCAATACCCATCTGATTCCTCGAATACTCCACGAGTGGCATTATGTAGGTACTCAGCCCACATCAGTAACAGTCCACAGATAAACACCATGACGTTCTCCTTAACAGCACTCACACATAGGAACTTTCTTAGCTGTTACAGCCTTGAAAGAATGATTAAAGTAACGCTCAAGCAGGCTCTTGAAGTATTCAAACATACCTGTATACGCTACACCTACAAACTCAGGATGTGGTTGGAAGCATAGACACTTCGTATCCTCATACCATACCACCTCAACATCCTCTTGAGATGTGTCTCGATTGAATACTGTATGATCCCACCATACTCGTTCACCACGTTGCCCTCCAGAAGCCACTAGAACGCCCTCAGGGGAGGGTTTCATCATCTGGTGATGGGTAGATGACACTAACACCACTTCGCCTGTTGTAAGGTCTGTAATCTCATGGTCGCCAAGATGATAAGTAACATCCTGATACATCTCACCACCTGACATTACGTTAAGGAACTGACCACCACGACAGATACCTACCATAGGAATCTCTAGCTGTAACGCAATAGAGAATACATCTGCTTCGTATCGGTCACGTGCCTCATTGTTATATGTACTATGATGCTTACGTGCTCCATACAAATCAGGAGACACGTCCTCACCACCAGTAAATACAACTAGGTCAGCTTCCTCAATCTTTCGTGTAGTGAAATAACCAATACGATTGAACAAACCTTCGTATGCTCCACCACCGTTCACAATGTATACGTGTTTCATTTGATTTCCTTTGCTAAGATATTTGCCATTGTCAGCAATGCGTTGTCACCTGTTACAGCTGGATGCTTCTCCATAACTACATCATTCCATCCACGTTTGATTGTCAGTTCATTAGGTTTAAAGAAAGACATGACATGTCCAAAGACTGTGCCTTTAATCTCGTCACCTTCCAACTTACCATAGATGTTCTTAGACTTGGCAATGCTATTCCAAATCTCATAGCCATATCCAGGACTATCGTTGTATGGTTTACCTTTCTCTTTAAACATATCGTTGTTGAAGAAAGATACAAGTTCATCGAAGTTCATACGACGATGGATAATGTCATGTCCACTTCCCTCACGGGCAACCAATGCACTTCCTCGTCCACTCAGATTAGCAGCAGCAAACGCTACGTTAGGGCTGTACTTCAAATCCAATAGACGAATGAACATAGTCAGTCGGTCAGGGAATTCACTAGCCTGACGCATAGCAATACACGCACCAACGAGAATGTTCTTAGGCGTATCAACTTTCAGATAGACACCTGAATCAATCATTTCAGGAGTGAATGGTTCTTCAAATGCAATACGCCAAGGGCTTTCGTTACAGATGTACGTATAGAAACGAATAAGATTAGCTCGATTGTTATCGTTAGCATACCCCTTCAACGCATTGAATACACGTACAGGCTTGCCTTTATCACGGTCATAGCTTAGACCAGCATGGCAAGGAGCTGTGTTATGCAGTGAGTATTGACCATTATCAAACTCAATAGCAAATGAACACGTACCTATCCTACCTTGCATCTTCTTAATCAATGCTTCACCTAATGTCAGCTTAACCTCAGGCTTAGGAGCAGCAGGTTTAGCTACACGATAAGGTGTAACAACAGCCATATCTGGTGCAATCTTAAACATATTGCAATCAAAAGGATGACGTAAACCTTTAAGATACGTATACAAATACGTTAGATGATCTACTTCATAGCATCCACCATGCTGAAGATACTTGGATTTACGCCCAAGATAGAATACTTTCATAACTATTTTCCTTTTTCCTGTCGAAAAACTACTGAATTTGGGGTATCGTTTCTATACGAAGTATATAGAATCGGCGAACGAATGAACGAACGAAGTGAGTGAGTGAGAGAGGATTCGATAAATACTAGAAATACTTATCAGTCTTGACGATTAGGGAACGTTTCAATAGCACGATCTAGATCACTCCAGAAGTCATGCCCTTGAATTGTACTACCCCAGTGCATACATCCAGACAGTCTTGACTTACTCCAGTCAACATTACGTCTATCGTGACGATATGCACGTTTAAGTTGCCAGATTGTTTGCTTAAACAGTTCACGTGGTATACGTTTTTGTTGAAACTTATCCTTCAATGAACGATACAACTTGGTATGTGCAAAGTTCTGAGGCTCCACTGGTGCAATAAAATCATTAACATTTATTGGTCTATTAATTCGTGCTATTTCTGGAAAGTCAGGCATCTTCAGTCCTTACGTATAACGTATTCATTGTTTCAAAACCATCATCATCTTTATTCAAGACGGATGATGTGCGTACCATTCCATTTCCCCATACTGGATGGTTCAATGCGTATACCTCGGCAACTTCATGCCCAGGAAACATGGTTGTATTAAAATGTGGTGTACCTTTAAAGTACACAACTGGTTTGTTTTTTGACATATTAAATCTCTGGGCAACCTTCTGAGAACCATACAAGAAGAAACAAAATATATTGTTCTTCTGTGCTTAGTTTAAAAAGCCACTGGTGTCTTCCTAAATACCGATCATAATGAATATCAAAGAACCAATCAAAAAGAGAATGTGGTTCTGGGAAATGTTCTTTACTCATAGTTTACCTCCACCTTTGTGTGAACTGTTTAATCCGATTAATAGTGACAAGTCAGTAACTACGATGTAATTACTTTTAGGTAAAGGCACAATAGTATGTTTACGCTGGCGAGCTTCTTTGTCACCACATGGTAAACAAGTGCGATAACCTAAAGCATAACGCTTAGGCGGTATATCTTCGCCACATCTACAAAACATAAAACTGTACCCTTTCTAATCTCAGAACAGCGAAGCCTGACCAGCCAGCCCTTTCCCTTGCCCAGAGCTATCATGCTTCTTCATTCGTGATGAAGCGTTGAGTGCCTTAGACAAACCAAATTCCCTTTGACCATACCATGCGTTACGCAGGTGCGAATCAAAGAGACAAGCGATACCATGGGAAAACTTAGGCATGGAAAACCCCTAAAAAAGTACAGACGACAAAAAGCCGCTAAGGGAATAAACCCCTAGCGGCTAATTTATTTTGAACTACTGTATAGAATTACAGTGGCGCTTGCTCTAAGTGAGAAGTGTTAACTGTATCGGTTTCACTGAATTCAAAGCCCAATTCATCCATAACTTGCACAATGCAAGCGGGTTCAATACCTGCTTTGAATACTGCCTTGAGAATATCAACTTGAGACAAGCCAACACCCGCGCCCTTTTGCAAAGCCCCTTTGATAAACTTCTCTACATTTTCCACGGCAAAAGGCTTTTGCTCAATTTCAATATGACGCTCCGCCCATGTCCACAAGTTGTTGTTGGGGTTTTCCAAGAATTCAACGCATAAGGCATGGGCTTTTTCGTAACGCTTTTTACTCTTACCCGTGAATTCTCCCATGGTTTCGTCAAAAGAATATCCACTAAAATGTTGGGCAAACTTTACGAATACTTTTTTGTTCACGGGTGTTAACACTTTAAGTAAACGGTTTACATAATGCACGTTACCCGTTTCGTGCCAAGCCTGCATGATTGTACGTGACAAGTCACGCAATTCTCGCTTAGTGATATTCTCACTTGTGGCGATACTTTCCAAAGCCTTCGCAAAGGCTGTCTCAAAAGCGATTTTGTTGAATGGTTTAATTGTGGACATGGTTTACCCCTTTAAGGTTAAGATTGTCAAAAAAGAATGGTTTATTGAATACAAAAGTATTCTCAAAGTTTACTGTCACTAAACTTTGGGCTTACTTTTACCATAAGCCACGGGTTGATTGTAGATTGACTAGATCATACTAAGATTGTTTAAGAATGTAATACTTTTATACTGTATCACGCATGGTATGCCATAACGTGAAAGGGAGTAAAAAGGTTTAACATTCGCCACAATGTAGCACTTAATCTAACCCGTTTTTATATAGGCCAAAGGCCGTTTTTAATGATCGATTGATTGTGCCTTGCAGTTAATGGGTGACTTGTCCTAGTCACTTTTCTTACAGTTAACGCTAATACTTTGGTATTATGCAAGTCTTGCAACCTTTGGAAAATGTAACACCTTTGGAGAACGCGCACTTGTCCCTAGGGCATACCCTATGATTGACAAGTCCACTTCGTTCAAAGGTGCAAGGGAAATTCTAGCTTATTGCAAGCCCTTACGCTCTGTATCACGCACAATCAATTTTTAATGAACGTACCCACAAGGGGCGAAGCTATCATGCACAATGGCTTGATGCTCATGGGTAAGACTAAGCAAACCCCGTGCCAATTATGAAAACCCCTTAGGGCTTTGTCGCTGACCCTTTTAACTATGCAAGGGGTATGCCAACTTTGATGCTCAAAATTATATAAAAGAAAAAAGCCTTATAAATCAACAACTTAGGTGAGTTATCCACAGGTTATACATAAGCCCAAGTTATACAAGTTATCCACAGGATGCACCAATACAGTGAATTCATGCACCACAATGTAGCATGATTTCGCATAGTAAAATATAAATCCCTATTTTGGTGCATAGGTGTTAACGCATACGCTTACATATAACTGACAAAAAGTGACGATATTTTGACACTATTATAAAAATGGATAATATAAAGTATTAAGTTTAGGTGTCGATTTATTGACAGTATGACGGTATATTGACAGTAGATTATAGTATTATATACGTAAGTATTATATAAACGTGCCTTCGGCACATATTAGTATTAGTATGCCGTAGGCGTATAGAACTAAATACCTAGTGTTTATGCGGGTTGTAGACCAAAGTACTACTCAAGGATTGATGCTTAAGTATACATAAGGGGAGTGAATAATGATTAAGTGGTACATTACACCCCAAATGATAATGATTCTCATTTAGACTCAAGTAATAATTTAGGATTAAATCTCAAGTATTACTCAAGGGGTACACAGGGGGTTAGGGGTAGGTTCATATTGGTGCAATGCACCTCCAAATTTTCTCACAGAAATTACAACAATGGCCCTCTCCTTTACAATTAACAATATATACTCAAGATATTCTCAAGAACATACTCAAGAGTGTTCTTAACAATGTGTTGAGTAAACACAAGACGTATGCTTCGCATACACATAGTATGTCCGAAGGACGTATAGAGATTAATGCGACAACATTATGAAAGAACATAAATGAGTAAGATTGTCTTAAATGACGTTACGAATCTGAATACTCTTAGTGTTATCAACGACAACTTTGATAAGATTGAACTAGAGTTTCAGAATAAAGCTCTCTATCGGGATAATCCAGATGGTGAGCCTAATGCTTTACAGAACGATATTGATGCTAACGGTAATAGCATTTATAACGTACAAGATTTAACCATCCAAGGTAGTTTCACTGTTAACGGTAAAGACTTAGAAACAGTAATTGATGAAGCTACCCAGGGTATTGAGGATAATGCTATTGCTGCTGAGAACGCTGCTGTAGCTGCTGCTGCTAGTGCTAGTGCAGCTAATGCCTCAGCCAATGCTGCTGCTGCTAGTGAAGCTAACGCACAGGACAGTGAAACAGCTGCTGCTGCTTCTGAAAGCAATGCTGCTACGTCTGCCACTAATGCAGCCTCTTCTGCTTCTACAGCTACAACACAAGCAGGCATTGCTACAACTAAAGCTAGCGAAGCAAGCACATCAGCTTCTAATGCTGCTACGTCTGCTAGTACAGCAACTACACAAGCAGGTATTGCGACAACTGGAGCATCCACTGCGACAACCAAGGCAAGTGAAGCTGCTGCTTCTGCCGCTGCTGCATTAGCTAGTGAGACAGCTGCCGCAGGATATGCAGCTAGTATTGATCCTGCTACAGTTGTTCGTAAAGACAGCGATACAGGGGCTGCTCAGCTTCCAGCTGGCACTACAGCTCAACGTCCTACAGGCGCTACAGGTAAGATTCGTGCTAACACAACATTGAATAAGTTTGAAGGCTACATCAATGGTGCATGGGGATCTATTGGTGGTGGTGCTACTGGTGGTGGTGCTGATGATATTTTTATTGAGAATGGTCAGACAGTAACACAGAGCTACACTATTACGTCTGGAAAGAATGCTGGTTCATTTGGCCCTATTAGTATTGCTAACGGTGCTACAGTGACAATTCCTTCTGGCTCTGTCTGGACTATTGTTTAAGGAATAATAATGACAATGACTATTTCGGGAGACGGCACAATCGGTGGATTGGTTGCTGGTGGTCTTCCTAATGCAACAGTACAGGCAGCTGACTTAGCAGCTAACGCAGTAGATGCACAAGCTCTTTCTTTATTGAATGCTTCTGGAAGTGCTCCAGTGTATGCTTGCCGCGCTTGGGTGAACTTCAATGGCCAAGGCACTGTGGCAATTCGTGCGAGTGGGAACGTATCCAGCATCACTGACCTTGGAACAGGACGATACCAAGTCAACTTCACCACTGCGATGCCTGATGGAAACTACGCAGTAAACATCGTTTCTGCTGTTGATGGAACTTATGGCCTGTCTGGGCAAATTAAGTCTGCTCAGGTTGAAAACACAGGAACAATTCTTACAACGTCATGCGTAGTAGGGGCTGCTGTTACGAACACAACCGCTTCCGCCGATAGCGCAGTTATGTGCGCCTCATTTTTCCGCTAATCAGGAGCAACTAACATGACAAACAAACGAATCATTTACCCAACTGACGATGGCGGCGTGGCTATCATCATTCCAGCTTCTGAGTGCGGCCTGTCAATCGAAGAGATCGCAGCCAAAGACGTACCTCAGGGCAAACCATTTAAAATCATTAGCACAGAAGACGTTCCTACAGATCGTACATTCCGTGACGCTTGGGAGTATCAAGAATGATTGTAATTAACATTAATAAAGCAAAGAACATTGCTCACGAGATGCGTAGAACTGCTCGTACTGAAGAGTTTAAACCTTTAGACGTACAAGCTACTATCCCTGCACAAGCAGCAGAAGCAGAGCAAGCTCGTCAAGCAGTACGTGAGAAGTATGCAGCTATTCAAGAAGCTATTGATGCAGCAACTACAGCTGACGAAATTAAAACAGTATTAGGAATTAATAATGCCAGCTAAACTTTTAACCTCTGGAGGCGGTGGTGTAATCCTCCAGCCTGCCAGTTCTATTGCCTCTGATGTGACGGTTAATGTGCCTAGCCGTGATTGTACATTACGTACAACTGGTGAATCTGTAATTACTTCTGGCACAGCCGTAGCAAGCACATCTGGCACTAGTATTGACTTTACGTCTATCCCTTCTTGGGTGAAGCGTATTACTTTGATGTTTGTTGGGGTAAGCACATCAGGCGGCTCTCAGATACAAGTACAATTAGGTGCTGGATCCATTGCTACTACTGGATATGCTCACTCAGTTTCAGTTGCCACAGCGCAAACTAATGCTGTAGTTTCTACTAATTCCTCTGCTGGTTGTATTTTATACAGCGGTAGCGCAGGTGAAGCCACTGTTGTGCAGATGGATATTTCTTTTGTATCCGGTACTACTTGGCTATCAACCCACAAAGGTAGTAGAAGCGGGTGGGGTTTAAGTGGGTCAGCTTATATTACTCTTAGCAATACTCTTGACCGAATCCGCATAACAACAGTCAACGGCACAGACACCTTCGACGCTGGTTCAATCAACATTCTTTACGAGTAATATATGACAACACGTACAGAAGTAAATCTTGTAACTGGAGAGATTAAAATAATCCCTCTTACACAACAAGAATTAAATCAAGCAAAAGCTTCTTATGACCAATGGATGTTAGACGAAGAACAACGAAAGCAAGAACAGATTCAAACTCTTGAATCTCAGCTTGCTATATTAAAAGGAACAGCATGACAATGCAAGTAAGTGGAACGTCAGGCTTTACGTTCCCAGATAATACAACACAAGCTACAGCAGCTAGTGGTTTTGGATTTAAGAACCGCATCATCAATGGTGCGATGATGATTGACCAGCGTAATGCGGGGGCGAGTGTTACGCCTTCAACTACCGGCGCTTATGTAGTTGACCGCTTCTATATGGCGTTTTCGCAAGGATCAAAGTTTAGCGTCCAACAAAACGCTGGTTCAGTGACCCCCCCAACGGGGTTTACTAAATACCTAGGACTTACGGTTGCCTCTGCTGTCAGCATCGGCGCATCTGATTTCTTTCTTTTGGCGCAAGCAATTGAAGGGCAGAACATCGCCGATCTTGGTTGGGGTACTGCCAACGCACAAGCTGTCACCCTTTCGTTTCGCGTGTACAGTTCTCTGACTGGTACATTTGGCGGTTCTTTACGCAACAACGCAGCCAATAGGTTTTATCCGTTTAGCTACACGATAAGCTCCGCCAACACTTGGACTACTGTTTCGATAACCATAGCTGGTGATACGAGTGGTACATGGACAACGGACAACAACGTAGGAATACAGGTTTATTGGGGTCTTGGCGTAGGTTCTAGTTTGTCTGGAACTGCTGGCACTTGGGCTTCTTCTGGCTATGCTCCTACAGGCGCACAGTCCGTAGTCGGCACCAACGGCGCAACCTTCTACATCACCGGAGTGCAACTCGAAAAAGGCAGCACAGCCACATCGTTTGACTACCGCCCGTATGGTACTGAGTTGGCTTTGTGTCAGCGGTATTACACACAGTTCAGCAACGTATCCACAGATTCACTGTCTCAAACAGGTACGTGCCCAAACACAACATCTGGATATTGTGGGGTGGCCTTTCCAATCCAAATGCGTAGTGTTCCAACATTTAGCTACACCTCACTGTCAAATATTCAGGCGTACACGTTTGGTGGGTCAAATGGAACTATTTCAACTCTTGCGCTAAATGCAGCAAATCCAAGTGGAGCCATGATGCTGGCTAACTTTAGCAACACTGTATCCAGTGGTGTAGGTTTTTATTTGCGCGGAACTGGTGCAAGCTCATCAATTCAATTTAGTGCGGAGCTATAAAATGACATATAAATTAGTTATGGACAAAACGGTAACCGTTTGTGTTAAACGTCTTTCAGACAACGCATTCATCCCCCTCGACCCCGCCAACACAGACTACCAGGCGTATTTGAAATGGCTGGAAGAAGGCAACACGCCTGAACCAGCAGATGAGGTGAATAATGTCTGATCATGTTCAAAAGGATATTTCACACATTGAAATATATGAACGATTGATCATTGTAGAGCAAGAGGTTCTTCATATTCGTGAAGAAATGAAAGAAATGCTAGTTGCTTTCCATGCTGCTCAAGGGGCTTTTACAGCCCTTGAGTGGCTTGCTAAAGTGGTTAAACCAATTCTTTATCTTGGCTCTATCTTCACAGCAGCAGTGCTGTGGTGGAATCACAGATGATTATCGAATCAATCATTGGTGCCTTAGTCCCTATTGGGGCTGAGGCTCTTAAACAAGCTACTACTAAATGGTTTGGTGGTGTACAGCCTACAACCATTGAAGACAAACTAAAACTAGATGCAAGCGATATTGAACGCATTAAAGCAATTGCATTATTGGATCAACCAGTTGGAACACCATCTCAGTGGGTGGTGGATCTACGCGCTTCTGCTCGATATATTGGAGCGTTAGCAGTTATTGGTTGTGGTATTAGTTCTGTATTTATTACAGGACTTCCTCCTCCAGTTTATGCAACAGCTCTAGAAGCTGCCAATATTGCATTTGGTTTCCTATTCGGTCAACGTATTGTTAACAGTTGGAATAGTAAATGACATATTCTCTTTCACAAAAATCTCTTGACAATTTAAAAGGTGTCAAAGATCCTTTGGTGAATGTAGTGAAACGAGCTATTGAGATTTCTGAGATTGACTTTAAAGTATTAGAAGGTATTCGTACCGCTGAACGTCAAAAAGAACTCTTAGCTCGTAAAGTTACACAGACACTGAAAAGTAAACACCTAACTGGTGACGCTGTAGATCTTGGTGCGTTAAAGAATGGTCAGATCACATGGGATAAAGAAAGCTATGCTGTTATTGCTAAAGCAATGAAACAAGCAGCTGCTGAATTAAAAGTTAACATCCGTTGGGGAGGTGATTTTAAATCCTTCTTTGATGGCCCACATTTTGAATTGATTTAATATGGCTACTAAAAAAGATCCCAAGCTTGCACGTGCAGGTGTGTCTGGTTATAACAAACCTAAAGCTACACCAAGTCACCCTAAGAAGAGTCACGTAGTTGTGGCTAAAGAAGGTGACAAGACAAAGCTTATTCGTTTTGGTCAAAAGGGGGTTAAAGGCTCTCCTGATGGTTCTAAACGCAATGAAGCATTTAAAGCCCGCCATGCTAAGAATATTGCCAAGGGCAAGATGAGCGCAGCTTATTGGGCAGACAAGGTTAAATGGTAATGGATGATAAAAGAAGCTCCATGCTTGACAGCATGGGTAAGTTCCGTACACAATCGTTGTTTCTAGAACTAGGCTATAATGAAGAAGCCGTATATACATTGAAAGATCAAGATCACGAACATAATGGTACGGTCTATCCTTCTTTGAAACGTCTCTACTTAGAAACCGAAGATCCAACAGAATATCAATTCTCTACAAGACATTTGCTAGGATGGAAACATTGGCAACGTATGTGTGAGAATAAGATCATTCGTAAACACATTGATGAGTGGCGTGATGAGCTTGAAGTTAAGCTTCGCTCACAAGCTATTCTAGATGTGCTTGCACAAGCTCGTACAGGCACCTTCCAAGCCGCTAAATGGGTGGCAGATAGGGGTTGGGCACAACGAGGTGCAGGACGGCCTACAAACGCTGATATTGAGCATGAGAAAAAGATTCAAGCTCGTATTCAGAATGAGTATGGTGATGATGTTGTACGAATGTTTCAACAAAAACAAGGATAATTAATGGCGACAGATGACGATCTCTGGCGTAAACAAGCAGAAGCTAAATTAGAAAAGATGCCTGATGAGGCCAAGCAGATTCGTGAGACAGCTCTTAATGATCTTTTCTTCTTTGCTCGATTAGTAAATCCAGGTTATGTCTATGGTGATATTCACAAAGACTTATTCACTTGGATGCAAGAGTATTCGCTGTACGGAGGCAATGAGCAGCTAACCAGTAACAAACTGATTATGCTACCTCGTGCACACCTCAAGAGTCATATGGTGGCTACTTGGGCAGCATGGATTATTGCTAAACACCCTGAGATTACAATCCTGTATGTCTCCGCTACAGCAGAATTAGCTGAAACACAGCTATACGCAATTCAAAACATTTTAGGTAGTACCGTATTTCAGCGTTACTTCCCTGAATATATCAACCCCCAAGAGGGTAAGCGTGAGAAATGGAGTCAACGTAAGTTTACGATTGACCATTTAAAACGTAAGCAAGAAGGCATTCGTGATGCTACAGTGTCCACAGCTGGATTGACCACTAACACAACTGGCTGGCACGCAGACATTATTATTGCCGACGACTTAGTAGTCCCTGAAAACGCATATACAGAGGATGGTCGTGACGGAGTTATGAAGAAAAGCTCGCAGTTTACGTCTATTCGTAATGCAGGTGGTTTTACAATGGCTTGTGGAACCCGTTACCATCCTTCTGATATTTATGCCACATGGAAGTCACAAGAATACGACGTATACGATACAGAAGGTAACGTTGTTGATCGTGCTAAAGTGTGGGAGATTAAAGAATATGCTGTTGAAACAGATGGATTGTTCCTTTGGCCTAAGGCTATGCGAGCTGATGGTAAGTTCTTTGGATTCGATGCACAGGTATTAGCTAGAATCAGGGCTGAATATTCAGATCGTGTTCAGTTTTACGCTCAATATTACAATGATCCTAATGATCCAGGTTCTAATAGAATTGACCGCAACCGTTTTCAATATTATGACAAGAAGTTTATTCGTCAAGAAAATGGATCATGGTACTTTAAGCGTAAGAAGCTTAACGTTTACGCAGCTATTGACTTTGCGTTTAGCTTAAGTAAAAAATCAGACAATACAGCTATTGTTGTTATTGGTGTAGATGAAGATAACTTTATTTATGTCCTTGACATTGCTGTGTTTAAGAGTGACAAGATTTCTGAATACTTTAATCAGATTGCTGCTCTACATTCTAAATGGGAATTCCGTAAGTTACGTGCTGAAGTTACTGTCGCTCAGGCAGTTATTGTACGTGATTTGAAAGATAAGCTTCGTGAAGAAGGTATGACGCTCTCTATTGATGAGCATCGTCCTACACGTAACGAAGGTACTAAAGCAGAGCGTATTGCTTCAGCTTTGGAACATCGCTATGAGAATCAGTCTATTTGGCATTTTAAAGGTGGTTACACCGATATGCTGGAAGAGGAATTGATTCTTGCTCGTCCTGCCCATGACGATATTAAAGACGCACTTGCTTGTGCAGTCGAAATTGCAGTGAAACCTAAACGCTCTCGTGAGCAAGAGGATTCATATTCCAATGTTGTTAAGTTTAATCCACGTTTCGGCGGGGTTAGGTACAGATAAAAATGGCAAATAAACCTTTAGAAATTGCAGTTAAGTTTGGTCAAGATAACGAAGCCAAATACATTGCACATACGTGGCATACATATAATTCTCAACGTAAAGAGAAGATTGATCTCTGGAAAGAGATTCGTAATTATGTGTTTGCTACTGATACACGCACTACATCGAATCAGTCACTGCCTTGGAAGAACAGTACAACGCTGCCAAAGCTATGTCAGATTCGTGACAACTTACATTCTAATTATATTTCTGCATTGTTCCCTAACGATGAATGGATTCGTTGGGAAGGCTATTCGCAAAAAGACGGTACTAAAAAGAAAGCTAAAGCTATTGAAGCCTATATGGGCAACAAGACGCGAGAAAGCCATTTTAGAACCGAAATGAGCAAGTGTGTACTCGACTATATCGACTATGGTAATTCGTTCGCTACAGTTGATTTTGAGGCTTCCTACATCACTAATGACAAGGGTGATAAGATCACTCAATACATTGGCCCTCGTTTACGTCGTATTAGCCCTCTGGATATTGTATTTAATCCATTGGCTCAATCGTTCCAAGACTCGTTTAAAATTATCCGTTATCTGAAACCAATCGGTGAATTGCATCGTATGGCTAAGGAAAGCCCAGATAATATGTATCTGCAAAAGGCTTTGGCTAAACGCGATAAGATGAACAAGCATCGTAACGCATATGGCTTAGAGGATCTAGACAAAGCAGAAGGTTTTAACATTGATGGTTTTGGTAACTACAGTGACTATCTCCAAAGCGGTTACTTTGAGATCTTAGAGTTTCACGGTGATATGCACAACTTGGATACTGGTGAGTATCAAGCTGGTCGAGTGATTACAGTTATTGATCGTATGTTTATGATCCGTAACGAATCCATTAAGAGCTGGAATGGCCGCTCTCAGATCTACCATGTAGGTTGGCGTACCCGACCCGATAATCTCTGGTCTATGGGCCCTTTAGAGAACCTGGTGGGTATGCAATATCGTATTGACCATCTGGAGAACTTGAAAGCTGACGCTATGGACTTGGCTGTGCTTCCTCCTCTGGTTATTTCAGGTGAAGTGGAACAGTTCAATTACGCTCCAGGTGAAGAGATTCACATTGATGAGAACGGTAGTGTCACAGAACTTGCTCGTAACGTCCAATGGGTGATTACAGCTGAGCAAGGTATTGACAAGATCGAGATGCGAATGGAACAATACGCAGGTGCTCCTCGTGAAGCTATGGGTATTCGTTCAGCTGGTGAAAAGACAGCTTTTGAAGTACAACAATTGCAGAACGCAGCTGGTCGTATTTTCCAAGAGAAAATCACTACATTCGAGATTGAGCTCGTAGAACCAATTCTTAACGCTATGTTGGAAGTTGGTAAACGTAATCTGGATCGTACTGACGTTATCCGTGTTATTGATGACGACTTAGGTGTTAAATCCTTCATGGAGATCACTAAAGACGATATTACAGCCGCAGGTATCTTACGTCCTATTGGTGCTCGTCACTTTGCTGCTCAAGCTCAAATGGTACAGAACCTTACTGGATTGGCTAATACGCCTATTTGGAATCAAATCTCTCCTCACGTTAGTTCTATTGCTTTGGCTAAGACTGTGGAAGACTTGTTGAACTTCTCTCGTTACGAATTGATTCGTCCTAACGTAGCAGTGTTTGAACAACAAGAAACTCAACGTCTTGCTGGACAAGCTAGTGAAGATTTGATGGTTGAACAATCAATGCCTGTAACAGAATGAAAACTGTCCTAACTAAAGGACTTTCTAAAGATCAAGCCGCAGAAATCGAACAAGATTTTAAAGCTGCGGCTTATCTTCGAGAACGTCTTACGACAATTCTAGATGATAAAATCGACGCATTACGAAGAGAAGTACGACAAAAGAATTCGTATGATTCTCCTTCGTGGGCATACGTTCAAGCCGATTATATCGGTTACGAACGTGCTATTTACGAAGTAATTTCACTACTTTCGTCTGAATCAGTCGAAAAAATAACTAAAACGAAGTAATATACTTTGTATTTTATTAGTATATATTAGAAATACTTAATCAGTGAGTGTAACGAACGATTAAGAATATAATGAGTATATATTAATATACTATGTACTGGCTTATAGCTCAGATGGTAGAGCAGGTGACTGTTAATCACCCTGTCCGTGGTTCGAGCCCACGTTGGCCAGCCAATTTTTTATACGTATAAGAATTTAATCAATGTCAGACCCGACTTCGATTTTCAATAATCAAAATCCCCCTGCACCACAGGATCAAAACAATGGTGGTAACAGCAATCCACCAACACCTTCGTCTAATGACCAACTAGCCCACCTGCTTACTGGTATTAAGAACGAACGTGGAGAGCAAAAGTATAAAACAGTTGAAGACGCTTTGAACGCGTTAAAGCATTCGCAAGATTATATTCCTCAGCTAAGCGATAAGCTACGACAGCAGGAACAAGAGTTGATTGCAGCGAAAGCAGCCGCAGATAAGATCACTGAACTGGAAAATACTCTCAAAGCTCTCACTCAACAGTCACAAACACCTCCGAGTACACCAACTCCACAAGGTATGTCTGAAGAGCAAGTAGCTGCCCTAGTTTCTAAAACATTGACTCAAGCTCAACAAGCTGAAGTTGCAAAGAATAATCTTTCTAAAGTTGTTAACACTGTTAAACAGGCATTTGGTGACAAAGCAGAAGAAGTATTCTACGGCAAAGCTCAGGAATTGGGTATGTCAATGGAAGAGATCAACTCCCTCGCTGCACGTACTCCTACGGCTGCGTTGAAGTTGCTTGGTGTGGAAGGTTCTACACCTACTCCTCAACCAAACAATGCTGGTTCGATTAATACCTCCGCGTTTCAACCGACACCAGACTCATTGATCAGTCGTAATTCTAAACCTACGTTGGTGGGTGCTACTACAGCAGATTTGAATGCTGAAAGTGCTAATGCTAAACGAATGGTTGAAGAGTTGCACAGTCAGGGTAAATCTGTCCATGACTTGACTGATCCTAAAGTTTATTTCAAATATTTTAAATAAGGACACTAAATGTCTCAAAATCGTGCTAATAGCACTGCTTTTATCGAAGCAGAACAATATTCGGCCTTTATTCTGCGTAACTTGCAAGATGGTTTGCTCCCAGGTACTTTCTACCGTAACGTCTCTGACTTCGGTTCTGGTACTACTCTCCACATCAAAACTGTGGGTACTGTGACCATCCAGGACGGCGCTGAAGAAGTTCCTTTCGACTACACACCAATCGAATCTGGTGAAGTTACTCTGACCATCACTGACTACGTTGGCGATGCTTGGTATGTGACTGATGAGCTGCGTGAAGACGGCGCTCAAGTGGAAGCTCTGATGAGTGCTCGCTCTAGCGAATCTACTCGCGCTATCCAAGAGATCTTCGAGACTCGTTTCTTGGCTAAGTGTAACAGCTCTCAAACTAACGGTGCTGCTAACGCTGTGAACGGCTTTGCACATCGTATTGCTTCGGCAGAAACTAACAACGTTATTTCGTTGAACCACTTCATCTCTATGAAGCTGGCTTTCGATAAAGCTAACGTGCCTATGGCTGGTCGTGTTGCCATCGTTGACCCCGTTGTGGCTGCAACTTTGGACAAGACCGTGAGCTTGGCTCGTGACGTTACTCCATTTGGTCAGCGTATCTTGGAGAATGGCTTCGATCGTGAGCACACCTTCTTGATGAACTTGTATGGCTGGAACATCATCACCTCTAACCGTTTGGCCACTGGCTCTTTCGGTGACGGCACTACTACTGTGACCAACGGTGTTGCTAACGTGTTCATGTGCGTTGCAGATGACAATACCAAGCCTGTGATGGCTGCATGGCGTCGTATGCCTAAGGTTGAAGGCGAGCGTAACAAAGATCTGCGTCGTGACGAATTCGTTACTTCTGCACGTTGGGGCTTCGGTACTCAGCGCGTTGACACCTTGGGTGTTGTGATCACTTCTGCTGTTAACTCCTAATTAACACGGCCCCTCACTAGCTGAGGGGTTCTTCTACATACAAGGTAATAAAATGACTTTTAAGAATCAAGCTGGTATCGGCGTGTACCAAAACTACGGCGCTCGTACCACTGGTAACGCTGTAGGTATCGAAGACCAAGACGGTAGCCTCATTCGTTTGAGCATCAACCTGACAGGTCAAATGTTGAACGATGGTTTCGTTCCTCCTGTCGTGCTGCCAAAGGGTGCTCTGTTTAAACGTGCTGATCTGCGTGTTGACGAAGCATTCGTGTTGGGTGGTACTTCTCCCACTGTGCGTATCGGTGCTTATGGCTCTGTTGGCACTAACGGTATCGTGTTGACCGAAGCTGAACTGGAGAACGTCGGTTCTAAAGTTCCCGCATCTACTGGTGCTGGTACTTGGGCTTCTAACTCTTCGACTGGTACAACTGCTGCTGCTAAAATTGCAATTGACATGGGCGGTACTTCTCCTACGTCTACAAGTGCTGGTAAAGCTGTTTTGGTGTTGGAATTCTTCAACAAGGCCAAAGCCTAATAACCAACAATTAAAGGAGCCTAGTGCTCCTTTTTTTGTTTCTAAGGACAAATATGGCTATTCAACATAAGAATATTCCCGATGCGGAATTGCACGAATCTAAAGGCGTAGCA
>JACCDQ011326249.1_pt1 | contig 48058 bp, 49 predicted proteins | sample 7446031 | NCBI WGS metagenome assembly JACCDQ01 (sample SAMN15323442, study PRJNA562643) | freshwater metagenome | isolation source: river surface water | place: USA:Blue River Watershed | collected 2017-08-17
CCACTTTTGAAATTAGACAATTGGAAAAATATAAAAGAACTGGAATAATAGCTTTGACGGCTGGTATTTTAAATGAAGATAAGAAAAAATGCTTGGAAATAGGTATGGATGGATATATTTCTAAACCAATTAATTCAGCTGACTTACAAAAAGCCATTATTAAATGTTTATACGATAAAAGAATTGTTACTTAGTTTCTCCATACCACCATCTTGGTGTATGTTTTTCTTTAATTAAGCCAAATTTTTTAATACTATTTTTTTCGATATGATTAACAAGCTCTTTTACAGAGTCTGTTACAAATAAAAGATTCATGTCCTCAGTACTAATACTTTCATTTTCGGCCATGGTTTTGATATGGTGACACAATTCTTTGTGGTACTCGGTATCAAAAATCACTACGGGAAATCCACTAATCATCTTGGTTTGAATTAAAGTAAGGGCTTCAAATAGTTCATCTAATGTTCCCATACCTCCTGGCATTACGACAAAGGCATACGAGTATTTTACTAAAATTACTTTTCGAACAAAAAAATACGGAATATAAATCCATTTATTAAGATACGGATTTGGATTTTGTTCCACAGGAAGAACGATATTACAACCTACAGAATAGCCTCCTGCTTCAAATGCTCCTTTGTTGGCGGCTTCCATTATTCCAGGCCCTCCGCCAGTCATTACAGTGAATCCTAATTTAGCCATTTCAGCTCCAATTTTCTCTGCATTTTTATAATGAGTTGTTTCTGGGCCAAATCGGGCAGAGCCAAAAATTGTGACACAAGGTCCTATGAAATGCATTTTTCTGAACGCCCTAATGAAATGATATTGTACTTTGAATGTAAATATTAAATTTTTGAGACGTGTTAAAGGTTCCCTTACAAATAGTGACTCAGAATTGGATAATCTATAATGTTGGTTGTTTTTCATAAGGCATAAAATTAACTAACTTTTTTATAAGTCCAAACGGCGATACCATTTAAAATAACAGCATAGCCAGCAATTACCAAAAATTGAAATGAAATATCCGAAAATGCAGCCCCTTTAAGCAGTACCATTCGAACTATTTCAACAAAATACCTAATAGGATTGAACAACGTGATGTTTTGAGCCCATTGTGGCATACTTTCGATAGGAGTAAACAATCCGCTCATTAAAATGAAAATCACTGTAAAAAACCATGCAATAAACATTCCCTGTTGTTGGGTTTCTGTGAAATTGGATATTATTAGTCCAATGCCCAAAATAACGAATAAATAGACCGAAGTAAACAAATAAATCAAACCGATATTTCCCAAAATTGGAGTAGTAAAGACAAGTTTTGCAATAAGTAAACCCACAGTAAGAATTATTAATCCTAATATCCAAAATGGGAAAAGTTTGCCAATAATGAATTGGTATTTTTTAATCGGTGTAACATTGATTTGTTCCAAGGTTCCGATTTCTTTTTCTCTAACAATATTCATTGAGGACAAGAATAAAGTGAGCATTGTAACCAGGAGTACTAATATACCAGGTACCATAAATGTTTTGTAATTCAGGGTGTTGTTGTACCAAAAAGATGGAATAGTTACAATACTTTGGTTTGGGACAAGTTTACCTTCATTATAATGCATTAATTGGGGGTGTAAATTTTGATTAAAACTACTAATTACTTGATTGATGTAAATAGTTTCAATTCCTGCCGAAGCGCCGTCTATAGAATTAATACTTACTGAAAGTGTCGTGGAATTTTCTTTTTGAAGTTTATATTCAAATTGATTGGGAATTTCGAGAATCACATCTACTGTTCCTTTTTGCATTTCAGTATTTGCAATTGATTTGGATTCAAATTCCTCTTTAATTGTAAAATAATCTGAAGCAGCAAATTTTGAAATTAATTCTCTTGAAGCTTTAGAATGATCATGGTCAATATAGGAAAACGCAATATTTTTCACTTCAAAATTAGCAGCATTAGATAAAATTAATAATTGAATCATTGGTAAAACAAAGATGATAGGTAGCATCCCTTTGTTCCTAAATATTTGTTTGAAGTCTTTTTGGATAATAAATAGAATTGTTCTCATATGTTGTCACTGCTGAATTTTTATTCCAGGCGAATTTTATATTTTTTAATACTTAACAAAATGTATACTGCAGTCATGCCGACTAAAATTAACGTTTCTTTCCAAATTACTGACACGCTTGCTCCTTTGAGCATTACCGCTTTAATAATAATGATAAACCATTTTGCCGGAATAATATTGCTAATAATTTGCAAAGGCAAAGGCATACTCGAAATTGGAAAAATAAAGCCTGATAAAATAATCACAGGCAACATTAAACCAAATAATGAAATCATCATAGCTGTTTGTTGTGAATCGGCTATAGTTGATATCAGTATACCCAAAGAAAGGGCTGTTATGATGAACAAAATGCTTTCAAAAGCTAATAAAAACAAGCTTCCTACTATTGGCATTTTGAAGACAAAATAACCTAAAAACACTATTATCATTGCATTGATAATGGATAGAAAAATATACGGAAAGACCTTTCCAATGATTACTTGAAAGGGTTTTAGTGGCGAAACCAACAATACTTCCATAGTACCCAATTCTTTTTCTCTTGTGATGGAGATGGAGGTCATCATTGCCGAAACCAACATTAAAATAATGGTCATTACTCCTGGGACAAAGTTAAATACACTCTTTAATTCGGGATTGTAATACAACTGGGTTTGGGTTTGAATGGAATAAGAAGTCGGATTATCTCGGTTTAATTGCTGTGTGTAATTTTGCAAAATAGCATTGACATAATTAGTGACAGTATTGGCAATGTTAGGATCAGTAGCATCTGTAATTACTTGAACTTTAGCCTGCTTTTTTGTTTCTAGATTTTTGATAAAATGATTTTCAAAAACCAATACTGCTTTTACTTTTCCTTTTTTAAAGACATTTTCAATTTCGTTTTCATGGCTAATATTTTGTTTCACTACAAAATACTTTGACGCATTGATTTTAGTAACTATTTTTTGAGTAGCATCATCTTTGGATTGGTCTAAAATGGCAATATTGACATTGTTGATTTCATTGGTAATGGCAAAGCCAAATAGAATAATTTGAGCAATTGGCATCCCGAAGAGAATAAATAGGGTACGTTTGTCTCTAAAAATATGGTAGAATTCTTTGGTTACAAAACCTATAAATCGTTTCATTTCTATTTAGTTTTAGCTTTCTAATTATTCAATATTTCGTGCTAGTTTCAAAAAAACTTCATTCATAGAATCGACTTTGAATTGTTTTTTTAAATTTTTAGGAGAATCCAAAGCCTCAATTTTCCCTTCCACCATAATCGAGACACGGTCGCAATATTCGGCCTCATCCATGTAATGTGTCGTAACAAAAATGGTGGTGCCTTTATGAGCTTGGGCATAAATCATTTCCCAAAATTGTCTTCGGGTAATGGGATCAACGCCTCCTGTGGGTTCGTCAAGAAAAATGATTTTGGGCTCATGCAATAAGGCTACCGAAAAAGCTACTTTTTGTTTCCAGCCTAGAGGCAAAGCACTAACTAATTGATTGATGACTTCTTCTAGTTCCAATTCTTGAACTAAGAGCGCAGTTTTTTCTTTAATTTGTTTTCGACTTAACCCATAAATACCTCCAAAAAAGGTGATGTTTTCTTTGATGGTTAAATCATCATACAACGAAAATTTTTGACTCATATAGCCAATGTTTTTCTTGACCATTTCTGATTCTTGGCTGACATCAAATCCCGCAACAGATGCTGCTCCTGAACTAGGTTTGGATATCCCAATTAACATTTTCATCGCGGTAGTTTTTCCAGCACCATTGGCTCCTAAAAAGCCAAAAATTTCACCTTTGGCAACCTCAAATGAAATGGTATTCACGGCTGTGAAATCTCCAAAGGTTTTAGTGAGATTGCGTACTGATATGATAGTTGATTGTTCCAATTTTCTAGTGTTCTAAAGTGGTTAAATCCATAAAAACATCCTCAATCGTTGGGGTAGCCGTATGAATTTCTATAGCTGAATGATTCTTGCTTTCTAAATAACGGTATAAATCCTGTGATGTAAAATCAGCTTTTTGATCAATATAATGAATGAATTCTCCAAAGGCAAAAACACTGTATTGACTTGGGAATTGTTTTAAATCAATTAACAATTGGTGGGTGTTTTTGGCGGTAACGGCATAAATAGTTTTCGAATAATTAGAAATGATGTTTTTCGGACTATCAATTTTAAAGATTTTTCCTTTTTGAATTAAGGCAATTCGGTCGCACAAAGCCGCTTCGTCCATATAGGGTGTCGAAACCAAAATTGTAATTCCTTTTTGTTGTAACCGCTTTAACATTTCCCAAAATTCTTTTCGTGAAACAGGATCTACACCCGTGGTGGGTTCGTCAAGAAATAATACTTTAGGTTTATGAATCAAAGCACAACACAAGGCTAATTTTTGTTTCATTCCGCCCGAAAGCGCCCCAGCTCGTCGTTTCTTAAAAGGTTCAATTTGAATATAAATATCCCGAATCAAGTCGTAATTTTCTTCAATAGTGGTTCCAAAAATAGTGGCAAAAAATTGAAGATTCTCCTCAACAGATAAATCTTGGTACAAGGAGAATTTACCCGGCATATAACCTACAGAATTGCGTATGGATTTGTACTCTTGTACAATATCAAATCCAGCCACAGTAGCAGTGCCTTCATTAGGAAGGAGTAGGGTGGTTAGGATTCTGAAAATAGTCGTCTTTCCAGCGCCATCTGGACCAATAAGTCCAAATAATTCCCCTTCTTTTACTTCAAAAGAAATGGCTTCAATGGCCTTGAAGTCTTTATACGATTTTGATATGTTATTGACAAGAATGCTCATTGTTTATTGAATCCACATTTCGCCAGGCATTCCAATTTTTAGACTACCATCGTTTTTTACAATTACTTTTACAGCATAAACTAAATTGGCACGCTCTTCCTTGGTTTGAATTATTTTGGGTGTAAACTCGGCTGATGAAGCAATCCAAGCAATAGTTCCAGGATACGATTTCATTTCTTCTTTGGAGTCAATTTTTACAGTAACTTTTTGGCCTATTTTGATTTGGTTTAATTGTTTTTCGCTAATGTAAACACGCAAGGTCATAGCGTCAAGGTTAGCTATTTTGTACAATGGTTTTCCAAAACTAGTTATCTCATTTGTCTCGCTGTATTTGGCCAAAACAGTTCCTTTTATAGGATTGATGATGTTGCTTTTATTGATTTGGTCGTTTATTTTTTCAATTTGAACATCAATAGATTGTAATTCGTTAGTAATGGGTGCGTCTTGTGTTTTAACACTTTTAATTTGCTCATTCAATACGTTTACTTTGCCGTTGATTTCGTCTACCTGACGCTTGGTTGCGGCATTTTCGGCAAACATATTTTGGATTCTTTTTTGGTCAATCAAAGTAGTTTTGAGTTGCTCCTTTAAAACCGCCGTTTGAGACAATACGTTTTGAGACTTAGATGCAATAGTTTTTTTCGAAGCAATCAGTTGTTGTTTGGAGAAATACAATTGTGTGGTGTCGATTAATCCTACTTGGGTGTTGGGAGCTAAAACAGCGCCTTCTTCAACGTTTAAATACTCAATTTTACCGCTAGCTTCTGCCGAAATCGTAACTTCGGTAGCTTCAAAATTTCCGTAACCATCTGCTTTATCGTTATTTTTATTACAGGCTACTAAATTGATTAGGACTAAAAATGTAAATAGTTGTTTCATTTTGATTCGTTTATACTGTTGTTAATTTCCTTTGATTAGTTGGTAATTGGCTTTCGCCAAAGCCAATTGGATTTGATGTGTTTTTTGATTGATTTTGGATTCGTATAAATTACTAAACTCCACCAAATAATCAGAGGAAGTAATTACTCCATTTTTTAATTGTGCATCCGAAGATTTGGCAACAGATTCTCGTAAATTAGTGATTTCTTGATCAGTTTGAATCGCTTCATTTAGTTTGTCGATTTCGGTTTGGATTTCTTGCAATTGCAAATGAGTGTTGAGTAAGAAAGTTTCTTTTTCAGTAGCAATAATGGATTCGGAAACCGAAAGCGATGCTTTGTCTTTTTTAGTTTTGTCCCAATCCCAAACATTCCAATTGGCTTTCAATCCCACCATATAAAAGGTTTGAAAGGAATTGTTCAACATGTTTAATCCTGGATTTCCATAACCGGCAGTTCCAAAAGCATTTATTTTTGGGAGTTTATTTTTTGTAACGATTTCTTTAGAACTAACAATTTGTTGATTTTGTAAATCAAATAGTTGAATTTCTGGTCGTAAAATTGTAGTATCCTTAGAAACTGAAATTACTGGTTTTTCTAAAATAGTTTTGTCGTCCAATGGAGTGAAAATAAGTCCAGATAAATTACTCAATAGTCTGATTTTATCCAATTCATTTTCGCGCAATTGTTGTTTGATTTTTAGATTTTCAGCCTCCAATACGTGTTCAGAAGTAGGAAGTAGCACGCCAAATTTAACACCCGATTTGACTTCTTTAATTTTAGATAGTAGTTGTTCTTGTTTAGAAGTCAAAATCAATTGTCGTTCTTGTACCAAAAGAATAGAGAAATACAATTGGTTAATCCTAGTTTTAACGGAGTACAAATTGACCGCAAGTTGTTGTTGCTGCGTTTGGGTTTGGATTTCTTTTAATTTGACATTGGAATCAATAAGACCTCCATTGTAAATCAATTGGTTAACATCTAAAGTGGCTCGGTATTGATCCTTGTTTAAAGGAGTTACATTTGGTAGTGGAATAGGCAAACCCGTAACATCCGATTGATAAGTAGTTTGCGCATTCAAATCAATCTTAGGCAGTTTAGCGGTGTGTAAAGAAGCTGTTTCAAAAGCTGATTTCTGTGCTAACAATTCGGTTTGCTTGGCCAATGGGTAATTTTTGTTTGCCAAATCATAACAATTCTCTAGCGTTAGGGATTGTTGCGCATAAGAAAATTGGACTACTAAAAGTACTAAAATGGGAAGTTTTTTTCTCATCTTTTTATTGAATTAATAATGTGTTCTGCAATACTTGTTTTACGTTCTTCCATCATTTGCTTGAATTCATTATCCGAAATTTGTAACATTCCTTTTAGCATCATCTGCCCAGCGAAAGGAAAAACCGTTAAGGAAAAAATATCTAATAATAACTGTTTTGGCGCTATGGGTTTAATAATTCCAGCAGCTATCTCGGCTTCTATTTGAGCAATCATTAAATTTGGATTAGGTCGGTTTTCGTGATTTAAAAATTGCATCACAAACTCAGGATTGTTATTCATTTCTTGGACAACAAATTGCGGTAGAAATGGATGTTCATTTACAAATGAAATGTAGCTATAAGTAAAGTCTCTGATTTTATCAAAAATACTCTTATTAGAGCTAAATATTAAATTGACTTGAGGCGCTAATTGGCTGAATGCTTTCATAAAAACGGCTTCAAAAAGTAATTGTTTGTTTTTAAAACAATAATGTAGCATCGCTTTGTTAATACCTGCCTCATCTGCAATTTCTTGCATTCGTGCACCTGCAAATCCCTTTTTTTGGAAGACGATTCGGGCGGCATCAAATATTTTTTCTTCAGTAGTCATTTTAATTTAACTAAAAGGTTTAACCAAATGGTTAACAAAGATATTCAAAAAAAGTATTTCAAATAGAAATACTTTAATTTTTTTTTATCCTTGAAATGAGCGGCAAAATACTATTCAACAATTAAGTTATTTCCAATTCAATTGTAGCGCAAAGCAGCTTTTTTCTTCTTTAGTAATGCTGAATATAGAAGTGTTTTGTTCGTTATTTTCGTGAATAACTACTTCGTCTTTTAGTGAAAGTTCCTTCATGAAATTCATTTCAAAACTTTCAATTTCTTGATTTATAATTTTGTTTTCATCAGCTAAATCCAAACACCATTCTAAATATTTGACATTATTGGCGTGATTGACAATATCTAAATCGGATAAACGAACAGTTTTTTCAAACACCATTTCTTTATCGTGATTGAGATTGATTTTTGAAAAAGTTTCTCGTGTCGCTTTGTGGTCAGGGTATAATTCAAAATGTTCATAAGGCAAAGACAAGGCTTCGGGACGACGAAGTTGAGTATTGAAAACAGCCCAAAAGGTTTCAGAACCCACCATTTTTTTTTCATTTACATACATTTCTAAAGCACGAACTGAGCGGGAATTTTCTAACGAATTAATCCAAGTTTTTACGGTAACTACATCACGCCATTGGGGCAATTCGGTTACTTCTACACGCATTCTACTCAAAACCCAGGCTTGGTGAAATTCCTGCATATCCGTAAAACTAATGCCTCCCACTTCAGAATGTGCCGCAGCGGTCATTTGCAATATATTACATAATTCGGTGTATTTTAAATAGCCATTGGGCGCACATTGGGTAAAATTAATTTCCCAGTCTTTGCTAAAAATAGAGGTGAAGTTAGGGGAGATTGGCATTTTTTGATTATCAGTTAGGTTTCTTCTTAAAATAGGGTAAAAATAGTTTAATGTTTATTAGTATTGATATCAATAAAATAGATCCGAGGTATATAATCTCTTTATTGTTTAAGTTTTTTAAATGAGGTTGGTTTATTTTTGTTGTAATTACAAAAATAAACGGTATTAATAAATAGATTATACTAAATAACAGAAATATAATTTTTCCTATGAGTTTTAATGATTTCATTTTGATTTTTCCGTTATATAGTCTATAATCTCTTTTCTATCGCTAAGATAATCAAACCATTTGGCGTTTTCAGTTCGTTTAAACCAAGTTAATTGGCGTTTAGAAAAACGGCGGGTATTTTTTTTGATTTCTTCAATGGCAAAATCCAAAGTATCTTCGCCATCAAAATAACGGAATAACTCGCGATAGCCCACGGTTTGTAGGGCATTTAACTCCTTGTGTGGGTATAATTCTTTGGCTTCCGCCAAAAGACCTTCGTTGAGCATAATGCCCACTCGCTGATTGATTCGGTCGTACATAACGCTGCGCTCTGCTTCTAAACCAATGATAATAGGAGTGAAATTTCGAGTGTTTTCAGCTTGGTTTAGAAAGGAAGAATAGGGCTTGCCGGTTCCAATACTTACTTCTACAAAACGCATCATACGTTGTGGGTTGTGTAGCGTTTGCGGATTCTCCAAACTTATTTTTTCAAAATAAACGGGGTCTACTTTTTTTAATTGTTCTTGTAAATACGATAGGCCGTATTTTTCATAGTTTTCGGTAACATTTTCACGTATTGAAGCAACAATAGCAGGGAATGAATCAAACCCTTTTAAAACAGCATCAACATACAAGCCCGAACCTCCTACTAAAATGGCTATAGTATTGGTTTGAAATAATTCGTCGAGTTTTGCAATGGCTTCTTTCTCAAAATCACCTACAGTATAATTCTCAAAAATGGATTTGTTTTGGATGAAATGGTGTGGTGCGCCAGCTAATTCATCTGAATTTGGAACCGCGGTGCCAATTCGCATTTCTTTAAAAAATTGCCGACTGTCGCACGAAATAATCTCGCATTGGAAATGTTGTGCCAAAGCAATGCTTAAGGAAGTTTTTCCAATAGCAGTAGGTCCAATTATAGTAATGAGGTAGTTCATCTGTGTAATCTAAACGTGTTTTAGCCCCGATAGCAGCGGCATCCTTTTTTTAGGCTTCCAGCCCTTCAAAGGCTGGAAGCCTAAAAAAGATATAGCGTATAGCGGGAAATAGCTCCCAAAAATTAAAACGAAATTACTTTTAGTGTTTTACTTTTCCTAATTTGTCCTTGAATAATTGTTTTGACATCTCGATTGTGTTGCATAGGAATAATGATGGTTTTTAGTACATCAATATTGGTTATTTGGTAATTCAAATCATAAAAAGTATAGCCTCTATAAATACCGTTTTCAATCAGAATTGCAGCGCGTTCGTTGAGGGTGCGACCACGGTCAATCAAAATCATGTTTTGGTTTTCGAAACTATTATCGGCAATGAAATTAGCTACACGAATATTGTATTCTTTGGAAGTTACTTTGCCAATACAAGCGCCGTCACACTCTTTGATTTTGTATTGAAAACACTCCGTATTGGTTTGATATAAACCCGTTAGTTTTTGACACAGTTGGTACTTTTCTGTTATGCGAAACAAAGCATTTTTGCCTTCTTGTAAGGTAGTAAAAGAGGTAATTTCTTTTTTGCGCCCATCGGCTTTTTGTAAGCGTAAGTTCAGGTAGCCGTTAGTGTCTTTTTCTGTATATAAAGCCCACTCAAAAATACTTTTTCGCTGCGCTCTGTTAAAAATAGGTTTGTTGATTTTAATCGCTTCGCTTTCTTTCAAAAGAGCAATTAGTTCGCTACCCGTTTCTTCATAAGTAACCGTGAATACTTCCCTTTGAATTTTTTTGGATTTGCTAGAAGTACTTGTAAAATGCTGGTTGATTCGCTTTTTGATGTTACGGCTTTTGCCAATGTAAATCAAATTTCCTTTTTCGTTATGAATATAGTAAACTCCTGTTTTAGAAGGTAATTTTTCTATAATATCCAACAGTTTTGGCGCAATGCCTTTTTGAATTTCGTGCTTGATAAAGTCGTTCAAAATTTGCTTTTCGACATCTTTTTCCAAAAGCATTTTGAACAATTTGGTTGTTGCCATAGCATCTCCACTAGCTCGATGTCTATCAGCCATAGGAATACCTAAAGCGCGAACCAATTTGCCTAAACTATAGGAAGGTTGTTCTGGAATTAATTTTTTAGATAACTCTACAGTACACAATGTTTTGGCTTGAAAATCATAGCCTAAGCGCTTGAATTCGGTGCGTAAAATTCGGTAATCGAATGAGGCATTATGTGCTACAATGATACATCCAGATGTGATTTCAATAATGCGTTTGGCAACTTCAAAAAATTTGGGAGCCGAGCGCAACATCGCATTATTGATTCCGGTTAATTTAACCACAAAGGGCTGAATAGGAATTTCAGGATTGACTAAACTGATGAATTGATCGACTACCTCAAGACCGTCAAATTTATAAATGGCGATTTCGGTAATTCCTTCTTCGTTGAATTGACCTCCAGTGGTTTCTATGTCGAGTATGCAGTACAAATTAGTATTCAGTTTATTAGTAATCGGTCATTGCGAGGCACGAAGCAATCTCCTCAAAGTGTTATTTATCGTCCTCCAAAGATACTACTTCCTATTCGAACCATGGTGCTTCCACATTCAATGGCAAGTTGGTAGTCGCCAGACATACCCATAGAAAGAATTGTGAATTGTGAATTGTGAGTTGCAATGGCATCAAAAATGGTTTTCAAACGACTGAATTCTTTTTTGATTTGGTTTGGGTTCTCGGTAAAGGTTGCCATTCCCATTAAACCAACAATTCGGATGTTTTTATAGTTTTCTTTGTCATTCTGAACTTGTTTTGCTTCGCACTGTTCGTAAACTCGGGTTAGAATCTCATTCAATTCTTCTTCATCCAAACCAAATTTAGATTCTTCTTCGGCAATATACACTTGGAGTAAACAATCAATTATTCGATCATTTTTTTGTGCTTGTTTGTTAATTTCTTGTAACAATTTCAAACTATCTACACCATGAATTAAACTTACAAAAGGCGCCATGTACTTGACTTTGTTAGTTTGAACATGCCCAATCATATGCCATTGAATGTCTTTGGGCAAGGCTTCCCACTTTTCGGTCATTTCTTGGATTTTGTTTTCACCAAAAATGCGTTGTCCGGCTTGATAGGCTTCCATTAAGTCTGACACGGGTTTGGTTTTGGAAACCGCTACAAGAGTAACATTTTCAGGAAGTGTAGTTTGTATAGAACTTAAATTATTTTGAATTGACATTGTAGTCTTTGATTTTTTAAATGAATTGAGCAGCCACTTTCTCCGCTTTTTTACTAGCAGAATAATCGTAAAAACCTTCTCCTGATTTTACTCCTAATTTTCCGGCACGAACCATATTAACTAATAAGGGACAAGGTGCATATTTAGGGTTTTTAAAACCGTCATACATTACGTTCAGTATAGAAAGGCAAACATCAAGCCCAATAAAATCAGCTAATTGCAGTGGTCCCATCGGGTGTGCCATGCCTAATTTCATTACGGTATCTATTTCATACACACCTGCTACTTGGTTGTATAAGGTTTCGATGGCTTCATTAATCATGGGCATCAAAATACGATTGGCAACAAAACCAGGATAATCATTTACTTCTACAGGTGTTTTACCTAATTTTTCTGAAAGTTGCATGATAATTTGAGTCACTTCGTCACTTGTGTTATATCCTCTAATGACTTCTACCAGTTGCATAATTGGCACTGGATTCATAAAATGCATGCCAATAACGCGCTCAGGATGGGCAACGACTGCACCGATTTGAGTAATAGAAATAGACGAAGTATTGGTTGCCAAAATGGTATTGTGAGAACAAGCCTCATTCAATTGCTTGAAAATAGAAAGTTTTAAATCGACATTCTCTGTTGCGGCTTCAATGACTAAATCAGCGCCTACCACGCCATCTTTTACATCGGTATAGGTAATAATATTGGTTATGGTTTTGGCAACATCTTCTTGCGAAATGGTTCCTTTGGAAAGCATTCGGTCCAAATTAGTGGCAATAGTATTCATGCCTTTGTCTAGTGCTTTTTCAGAAACGTCGATTAATTTTACGGTAAAACCATTTTGAGCAAAAGTATGGGCAATTCCGTTACCCATAGTGCCTGCTCCAATGACAGCAATTGTTTTCATAAGAATTTATTTTTCCATTGAATCGATAATCTGATAGGCTACACGCAAAGCATTAGTTGCTTGTTCCAAAGTAACTACAGGAGTAATATTGTTGTTAATAGCATCAGCAAAGGATTCTAATTCGTCTAAAATGGCGTTGTTTTGGTTGACTTCAGGATTAGAAAAATAGATTTGTTTTTTTACTCCTTCGGCATTTTGTAAAATCATATCAAAGTCGCCTGGAACTTCAGGTGCATCCTTCATCTTAACTACCTCACATTTTTTTTCTAAAAAGTCTACCGAGATGTAGGCGTCTTTTTGAAAGAAACGTGTTTTACGCATGTTTTTCATCGAAATTCGGCTAGAGGTCAAATTTGCCACACAACCATTTTCAAATTCGATTCGAGCATTGGCAATATCGGGAGTTTCGCTAATAACAGAAACCCCACTAGCATTGATATTTTTAACCTTCGAATTCACCACACTCAAAATAGCGTCAATATCGTGAATCATTAAATCTAAAACTACAGGAACATCGGTACCTCTTGGATTGAATTCGGCCAAACGATGTGTTTCAATAAACATCGGGTTTTCAATCATGTTTTTGGTAGCAATAAAGGCGGGATTGAAACGTTCTACGTGTCCTACCTGACCTTTTACCTTGTATTCATTTGCTAAAGCAATGATTTCTTCGGCTTCTTCAACAGTGGTTGCAATTGGCTTTTCAATAAAAACATGTTTTCCTGATTTGATGGAAACTTTGGCACATTTATAATGAGAAAGGGTAGGAGTTACAATGTCTATTACATCCACAGCGTGAATTAATTTAGCAATAGTGTCAAATTGTTTGTATCCAAATTCGGCGGCAATTTTAGCACCGTTTTCTTGATTTTCGTCGTAAAAACCAACTAATTCGTATTTTTCAGATTGTTGTAATAGACGTAAATGTATTTTACCTAGGTGACCAGCGCCTAGCACTCCAATTTTTAGCATAAGTATGTAGTTTGTACAAAAATAGCAATAAATTGATTAACTAATTACGTTAAAAAGACAATTATTTGTTGGTTTTTAATTTAAAAATCGTTCTTTGGAATTAGAAATTCTTTGCTATTTTTACCAAAATAAAAACCCAAACTTTGAAAGATACAGCCAAACATCAAGGACTTCGTAATCAGTTAGTAAGCCTTTTAGAACAAAAGGGCATTACCGATAAAAATGTACTTGAGGCGATTAAAAAGATACCAAGACATTTGTTTTTGAATTCTAGTTTTGAAGACTACGCTTATCAAGATAAAGCCTTTCCTATAGGAGCTGGACAAACGATTTCTCAGCCTTATACTGTGGCATTTCAGTCCCAATTGTTAGAAGTAAAAAAAGAACACAGAATATTAGAAATTGGCACTGGTTCTGGCTACCAAACAGCGGTATTATGTGCTATGGGAGCTAAAGTTTATACGGTAGAACGTCAAATCGAGCTGTTTAAAAAAACATCGGTATTATTTCGTAAACTAGGAATTCGTCCAAAATACTTTGCCTCGGGAGATGGTTATAAAGGATTGGAGTTACATGCGCCCTATGATAGTATACTAGTAACAGCAGGAGCTCCAATAATTCCCAAGCCTTTGATGGCACAATTGAAAATAGGAGGGAGATTAGTTATTCCGTTGGGTGAGGACGTACAAATTATGACTTTGCTAATTCGTAAAAATGAAACTCAATTTGAAAAGCACGAATTGGGCGAATTTCGATTTGTTCCCCTTTTAGAAGATAAAAATTAAAACAAAACCCGCGTTAGCGGGTTTTTTATTGACCAATAATGTCCAGGTAACGTTCTAAACTCTCTTTTTCAATTTGAGCAACAAATAAAAGAAAATCTTCCTTGTCGTTTTTGGTTTGAGCCGTTTCTAAGGCTTCGTAATAGCGCATTCTATTATCATAATCTCCTTTGATATTAGCAATTACATAACCATGTTGCAACAAAATTAAATTCATTACTAAACGAGACGTTCTACCATTTCCATCAATAAAAGGATGAATGGTAACCAAACGTTCATGCATTTCGGCAGCAAGAACAATTGGATGTAATTTATTTTTATTGGTTTCATACCAAATAAAATAATCTTCCATTTCTTTGGCAACCAAAAAAGGTTGTGGCGGCATGTGAGTGCTACCTTTAATCATTACTTGTACTTTTCGATAACGTCCCGCATCTTCAGGATGAATTCCTCTTAAAATAAGATTGTGAATGGACAACACGTCTCTTTCTATCAATGAGGTATTTTTATTCATTAAATCTTTAATAAAAGCAATCGCTTCTTGATGGTTTATAGCTTCTAAATGCTCGCGCATACTTTTTCCAGAAATAGTTAAACCTTCATTAATTACTAAATCAGTTTCACGTAGGGTCATAGTATTTCCTTCAATTCTATTGCTTTCAAAAGTATATTCTAGTTCTAAAGCTTGAGAAATTCTATAACTATCAAATTGTCTGTACTGGTCTAATTTTGCTTTTAGTTCGTCAATTTGAGTTAAGATTGAGGCTAATGTTTTGGATACTTTCTCTGCAGTATTTTTTGCAACATATCGTATTTCCTCTTCGGCAACTAATAACGCTTTTAGAGCCAATTCATCTTGACCAATTTCATAGAGTATTTTTTCTTTAAGCCAAGCCACCATTAATGTTTCATAATCCAACTCTAAGATAGAAGCTATTTTAGCCACTTGTTCTTTGGTAGGTTTTCTTGTACCTGCTTCAAACTTGCTAATCAAGGCTTGATCAATGCCCAATAGTTGAGCTAGTTCTCTTGTTTTGAGTCCTTTTTTTTCTCTTGCGTTTTTGATTAGTGTTTTCATTTTACCTTTATGTTTTTATTTGTCAAGACAAATTTAGTCATATTTTTGTGTAAAAAAAACTTTTTTATCAAAAAGCTTTCTTAATTCTATCCAAATCTCTTTTAGTATCTTGTTCTTTAAGGGATTCTCTTTTGTCGTATGTTTTCTTTCCACGGCAAAGTCCTATTTCTAATTTAGCCATTCCTTTTTCATTGGTAAATAATTTTAGAGGAACAATAGTTAACCCTTTGGCTTGTACACTTCTGGCTAATCCTTTAAGTTCTCTTTTATTTAAAAGTAGTTTGCGTTCACTTCGGGATTTGTGGTTAAATTGATTTCCAAAAGCATATTCTTCAATATAGGTATTAATGGCAAAAAGTTCGTTGTTACTAAATTCACAAAAACTCTCTGTAATATTGGCTTTGCCTAAACGAATGGATTTAATTTCAGTCCCAGCCAAAACTATTCCAGCGGTATAAGTTTCAATTATTTCATAATCAAAACGCGCTCTTTTATTAAGTATGTTGACTGTTTTTAGCATAGTTGGACAAAGGTAGAAACAAATCTAAGAAACACCAATTCTTTTTGTAGAAATACTTATTTTTGAAAAATGGAAAATAAGGTCTCAAAAGATCCACTTCACGGAATAACACTTAAACTAATTGTGGAACAATTAGTTCACTATTATGGTTTTGATACTTTGGGCGAATTAATTAAAATTAAATGTTTTAATGAAAATCCTAGTATTAATTCCAGTTTGAAATTTTTACGCAAAACAGATTGGGCTCGAAAAAAAGTGGAAGAATTGTACGTAAAAACACTTCCAAAACTTAATACTCTTTAGTAATTTTTCTTTAGTAGCGAGTAAAAGACACTGTCTAAAAATTTCCCTTCAAAAAAAGTATGTTCCTTGAAATGCCCCTCTTTAACAAAATTAGTTTTCAAAAGCACTTTCTCCGAACCCAAATTGTCTGGATCAATCACCGCTTCGATTGAGTTTAATCCCATGTCTTCAAAACCGAATTGTATGAGCCTTTTTAAAGCTTCAGTAATGATCCCTTGACCATGAAACGCTGCTGATAAAATATAGCCTACTTCGGCTCTGTGATTTTCAGGTTTCATCCGGTAAAAGCCAATCATTCCAATTAATTTGTCATTTTCTTTGGTAGTAATTGCCCAATTAATCAATGTATTAGTATCAACGGCAGCATTCATTGTGGTGATAAATTCAAGAGCCTCTTCTTTAGTTTTGATTAAAGGTCTTGGAATGAATTTCATAATTTCGGGATTGGAACGTAAAGTAAGAATTTCATCAACATCTAAGGAATTTAGTCGTCTTAAGTTCAAACGTTGGGTTTCGAGATTGGGAAAAGGAGAAAAATTGAATGTTAACATGAATAGTTTTTAAAGGATTTCTATACTAAATTTTGCTTGAAAAGTACTGCCTGTTGTTAAAACAATGATGCCTTCTTTTTCAAAAAGGTTGCCGTTGCTTTCTGTGGTGTCAGAGTAACCAAACCAAGGCTCTATACAAATAAATGGCGCATCCATTTTTGTCCAAATGCCTAGATTTGGGAAGTCATCAAAACGAACTTTTAAAATTGGATTTTCTTTTTCAATAATAGTAAGTGCAGTAGACTTTAATTGTTTAAAAATTAAAGCGTCTTTTTTAAACAATTCATAGGTTAAAGGCACTTTGTTCGTATTGGTTTTTATTCTTTCGGTTTGTTTTGAAACCAAATCATTTTCGAGTAAGGTATATTCTAAAGGTTCTGTTTCGTCAAAAGCAAGAGTGTACTCTTCAAAATTTGATGGTAAGGCAAAGGCAGGATGCGCACCAATAGAAAACGGAATTGCGATCTTGTCTTTGTTTATTACCGAATAAGCTAGTTCTAAAGTAGTACCAATTAAAGTGTACTGAATTTGCAATTCAAATTCGAAAGGATATTTTTGTAAGGTTTCTGAATTGGATTGAATTGAAAAAACAGCACTGTTTTCGCATGTTGTAACTAATTGGAATTCCATTTCTCTAGCAAATCCATGTCTGGAAAGGACATATTCAATACCATTTTGGTAGAATGTATTATTTTTTAGTGTACCCACAATTGGAAACAAAACAGGGGAGTGTTTGCCCCAAAAAGCAGGATTTCCTTCCCAAATGTATTCTCTGTTTGAGTTGCTTTTTAACGAACATAATTCAGCTCCCGAAGTGTTGATTTGAGCTTCAATTGTTCTATTAGATAGGGTTGTAATTGACATCAAGTTTGTATTTTAGAATGGTAAATATAAAAGGATAAATCATAAAACCCGAATAGTTGTTTTGTTTTTCAAACATATTTGCTTTGGCTTAGTTTAAAATTTGCTTTTTTTTCATTTATTTGTGATAAAAATAGTTTTAATATGAAAAATATACAGCGCAATGTCATTGTAGCGATGGCATTATTAACGAGTATTTCGACGCTTTGGTCTCAAGATCAAGCTGCTTCTAATTTGGTTAAACCCAAATCCAATTACAATTACCACGATGCTTTTGCTCCTTTTTTCTACTCGAAAAACGGAACAAGTACGCGTTCAGCTAATGGACAGCCAGGTCATGAATATTGGCAAAACAGAGCCGATTATCAATTGACAGCCAAATTGGATGAACAAAAAAATGAAATTACCGGTTCTGGAGTGATTACGTACACTAATAATAGTCCGGATAAAATGAATTTTGTTTGGATGAATTTAGATCAGAATTTATTTCAAGCCGATTCCCGTGGAAATGCAGTAGTACCCATTTCAGGAAGCCGTAATGGTGCGCAAGGTCAAATTTTTGACGGAGGTCATAAAGTTAAATCGGTTAAAATAGTTACTACTTCCAAAGGAAAAGCCACTGAAGTTGAAGCTAAGTATGTCATTTCAGATACCAGAATGCAAGTTTTTATCCCACAAGGGTTGAATGCTAAAGGGGGAGTAGTGAAAATCAAAATTGATTTCTCTTTCATTGCTCCATTTGAAGGATCAGATCGTATGGGAGTTTTGGAAACTAAAAACGGTAAAATTTTTACTATTGCGCAGTGGTTTCCAAGAATGTGTGTGTATGATGATGTAAGAGGTTGGAATACTAATCCGTATCTTGGAGCATCCGAATTCTATTTAGAATATGGAGATTTAGAAGTAAACATTACAGCACCATCCAATCATATCGTGGTGTGTTCGGGAGAATTATTAAATCCAACCGAAGTGTATTCTTCAGAAGAACAAAAACGTTTTGCTCAAGCTAAAGCAAGCGATGCAACCGTTATAATACGTTCGGCAGATGAAGTAAATAAATTGCCAAAAACAGTTACTTCAACCAAGACATGGCATTATAAAATTAAAAACGCAAGAGATTTGTCTTGGGCTTCTTCGGCTGCTTTCATTTTGGATGGAGCCAAAATCAATTTACCAAGTGGTAAAAAAGCCTTGGCTTTATCAGCTTATCCAGTAGAAAGTGATGGAAAAGCTGCTTGGGGACGTTCTACTGAATATACTAAAACGTCTATTGAAAATTACTCAAAAAGATGGTTTGAATATTCGTATCCGGTAGCTACTAACGTAGCAGGAAATGAAGGCGGAATGGAATATCCAGGAATTGTTTTCTGTGGTTGGGAGTCTAAAGGTGAAAGTCTTTGGGGAGTAACGGATCATGAATTTGGTCACAATTGGTTTCCAATGATTGTTGGATCTAACGAACGTCTTTTTGCTTGGATGGACGAAGGTTTCAATACGTTTATCAACTCATTAAGTTCGGTGGATTTTAATAATGGGGAGTACAAAGAAGCCAAAGCAGATTTACATCAAGATGCAGAGCGTTATACGAATATTGCATTAGAAACAATCATGAGTTCCCCTGATAATATGAAGGAAGCTAACATTGGAACATTATGTTATTCTAAACCAAGTGCTGGTTTGGTAATCTTGAGAGAGCAAGTGTTAGGTCCAGAGCGTTTTGATTTAGCTTTTAGAACTTATGTAGAGCGTTGGGCATTCAAGCATCCAACACCAGATGATTTCTTCAGAACTATTGAAAATGTTGCTGGAGAGGATTTAAGTTGGTTTTGGAGAGGATGGTTCCAATACAATTGGCGTTTAGACCAAGGAATCAATTCGATTAAATACATCAAAAACGATCCAGCTAAAGGAATTATAATTAACATTGAGAATTTTGAAAAAATGGCAATGCCAATTGTTTTGGATGTTAAAACTAAAAGCGGAAAAGTAACCCGTGTAAAATTACCAGTTGAAATTTGGCAAAGAAATGTCGATTGGTCATTCAAACACAATTCGACAGAGCCAATCGAAAGTATTACGTTGGATCCTGATCATGCATTTCCAGATGTAAATGAAACGAATAATGTTTGGACTTCAGAAAAAGGAAAAGTAGAGGAGGATTTAATTTTAGATGGTTACCTTGGAGTTTATACTAATCCACAGGCACCAATTAAATTTATCCTAACCGAAAAGAATGGTGCTTTGAACGTAGAAATTACAAACTATCCAAAATTCAATTTGACACCAATTGGTAAAAATAAATTTGAATCCAAACGTGCGGGATTGCAATTGGAATTTAATGAAGCAAAAACCGGATTCGAAATGATTTTAGGAGATGGTAGAAAAATCCCGTTTACAAAACAATAAACCTATTCTGTTATGCATAAAAAAAAACGACTGAGCAATCAGTCGTTTTTTTTATGATAAAGTTTAATTTTATACAGGAATTTGTTGGCTTAAACAATGTAACGTTCCAAATCCCCAAATAAAATCAGTTGCGTTAATACCTATGATTTCTCTATCAGGGAAGCAATCGGCTAAGATGTTCAGAGCAATTCGGTCTTTACTGTCGTTGAAAGTAGGAACCAAAACACAGTGGTTTAAAATCAAGAAATTAGCGTAGCTGGCTGGCAAACGCAATCCTTCAAAATCCAAACGTTTTGGCATAGGCAAACAAACGATTTTTGGTGCTTGTCCGTTTTCCAATTTCGCATTTTGCAAACGCTTTAAATTGTCTTGCAACGGTTTGTAATTAGCGTCTTTTGTGTCCTCTTCCACAATGGTTACAATGGTATCCTCGTTTATAAAACGACATAAATCGTCAATATGTCCGTGGGTATCGTCTCCTTCAATTCCGTCACCTACCCAAATCACATTCGTAACACCTAAATATTCTTTAAAAACCGCCTCGTAATCGGCTTTAGTAAAATTGGCATTGCGCACTTGAATAGAAGGATGCATCAAACATTCTTCTGAGGTCAATAACGTTCCTTTTCCATTAACATCGATAGCGCCGCCTTCAACAACAACGGGTTTTCCTTTATACGTTACCTGAGTTAAAGGTAGCTTTAAGAAATCAGCTACTTGACGTGGCACGTGTTTGTCCAATTGAAAATTAGAATATTTGGCCCAACCGTTGAAGTTGAAATTCAAGGCTTCTCTTTTGGAACCATTTTTTACGATGATAGGGCCTGAATCGCGCATCCAAGAACGATTCGTTTTATGAATGATATAGGAAACGTTGGTCAGTTGCACATGTCCTCTTTCCAACATTTCAGCTACTTTAGTTTTTAATTTTGTATCAGCTACTACTAAAAATACTTTTTCTACAGCAGCGACTTTTTTAATAAATTCAACAAAATCCCATTGAACTGCTTCGTATTTGCCAGGCCAATCGTTTCCATTGTGCGGAAAACATAGTAAAATACCTTCTTGTTTTTCCCATTCGGCAGGGAAACGTCTGTTTGGAGTACTCATAATTAATCGATGGCTCTTTTTGTAATATCTCCAAAAGCATCAATACGACGGTCTCTAAAGAAAGGCCAGTTTTGGCGTACGTTTTCTTGTAAATCCAAATCTACTTCAGCAATTAAGATTTCTTCTTTATCATGTGAGGCTTGTGCCAAGATTTCGCCTTGTGGTCCAGCAATAAAAGACGAACCCCAAAATTCGATTCCAGAAGTATTAGGTACATATTTTTCTAAACCAATTCGGTTAGCAGCAGCAACATATACGCCATTTGCTACAGCATGACCTTTCATCACGTTCATCCAAGCCCCGTGTTGATTCACACCATATTCTTCTTTTTCAAGAGGATGCCAACCAATAGCAGTGGGGTAAAATAAAACTTCAGCACCTTGTAACGCAGTTAAACGCGCTCCTTCAGGATACCATTGATCCCAACAAATTAAAGTTCCAATTTTTCCTTTATTGGTAGGAAATGCTTTGAAACCTAAATCACCTGGAGTGAAATAAAATTTTTCGTAGAAATGAGGGTCGTCTGGAATATGCATTTTGCGGTACAAACCAGCTTCTGAACCATCCGTGTCAATGATGTAAGCACTGTTGTGGTAAATTCCAGCCATTCTTTTTTCGAAGAAAGGAACAATAATTACCACGCCTAATTCTTTGGCTAACGCACTAAAAGCCGTAAACGAAGTACTGTATAATGGTTCTGCTAAAGCAAAATTATCGACATCTTCACTTTGACAAAAGTAATGACTGCTATACAATTCGGGTAGCGAAATTACTTCGGCTCCTTGACTAGCGGCATCACGAACCCAACTCAAACATTTCTTTAGGTTGTTTTCGGCAACATCATTCAGATTCAATTGAATAACTGCAATTTTGTATTTTTTATTTGGCATAGCTAAAAAAATTAGACCGCAAAAATAGTTATTTTTATAAAGAGTACACGAAAAGAAATTCAGAAATAGTACCGCTGCTTTTTTTGTTTCTAAGGAATAGTTCGGATAATCAAAATCGCTTCGTACCTTTGCACTTTAGAATTGAAGAAATGGTAGCAATAGGAAAATACAATACGCTTACAATATTACGAGATACCAAAGTAGGTTTGTTTTTGGGAAATCCTGAAAAAGATCCTGAAGGAGTACATGATGTTCTGTTGCCTAATAAATACGTTCCCAACGAATTTGAAATAGGCGAAGAGTTGATTGTTTTTGTGTATTTGGATCACGAAGAACGCCCTGTAGCCACCACTTTGGCACCGTATATTTTGTTGAATGAATTTGCGCTTTTGCGTGTGAATTATACCAATCAAATTGGGGCTTTTATGGATTGGGGAATGGAAAAAGACATTCTGGTTCCGTTCAAAGAGCAAGCGCGCCCAATGGAAAAAGGAAAACGCTATTTGGTCTATTTGTATATGGACGAAAAAACCAATCGTTTGGTTGCTTCGAGTAAAACCAATCAGTTTTTGAGTAACGAGCATTTGACGGTTGAAAAAGGAGAAGAAGTTGATTTGATTGTTTCGCACATCACTGAAATCGGAATCAATGTGATTATCAATGAACGACACAAAGGCTTGGTGTATAAAGACGAGGTGTATGACGATTCAATTCGTACAGGAGACAGAATGAGAGGTTTTATCAAAAATATTCGTCCTGATAACAAAATTGACGTGGCTTTGCAAGTGCAAGGATACCAAAGCATCGAACCTAATGCAGAGAAAATTCTAGATGAATTGCGCGCGAGTCGTGGTTTTTTACGCCTGAATGACAACTCGCATCCGGAAGATATTAAAACGGTCTTAAAAATGAGTAAAAAGACCTTTAAAAAAGCCATTGGAGCTTTGTATAAAGAGAAATTGATTGAAATTAAAGACGACGGAATTTACTTGGTTAAAGAGTAATTTTTAAATTGATAGTACTACCAAAAGGCAATTCATTTTTTTGAATTGCCTTTTTTTGTGTAGAATACTAACTTTAGGTTTTCTTTTTAGTAGAGAATCTAAAAAATGACTTATTTTTACACTCAAATCAAAGAATTATGAGTAAAATAGATTGGAAAACAGTCCGAGAATTTGAAGATATCACCTATAAAAAATGCAACGGAGTGGCCCGAATCGCATTCAATCGTCCTGATGTGCGCAATGCGTTTCGCCCTAAAACAACTTCGGAGTTATTACAAGCCTTTCACGACGCACAAGAAGATACTTCGATAGGAGTAGTGTTATTATCAGCAGAAGGACCTTCGTCTAAAGATGGGATTTGGTCTTTTTGCAGTGGAGGAGATCAAAAAGCACGCGGTCACCAAGGATATGTGGGAGAAGACGGTTACCATAGACTGAATATTTTAGATGTACAACGATTGATTCGGTTTATGCCAAAAGCCGTTATTTGCGTAGTTCCAGGTTGGGCTGTGGGTGGCGGTCATAGTTTGCACGTGGTGTGCGATTTAACTTTGGCAAGTAAAGAACACGCTATTTTTAAACAAACCGATGCCGATGTAACCAGTTTTGATGGGGGATACGGCTCGGCGTATTTGGCCAAAATGGTAGGTCAGAAAAAAGCGCGTGAAATCTTTTTCTTAGGGCGCAATTACTCTGCACAAGAGGCCTACGAAATGGGAATGGTGAATGCGGTTATTCCGCATGATGAGTTAGAAGATACCGCTTACGAATGGGCGCAAGAAATTTTAGCCAAATCACCAACGTCTATCAAGATGTTGAAATTCGCTATGAATTTAACAGATGATGGTATGGTGGGACAACAAGTTTTTGCTGGTGAAGCCACTCGTTTAGCCTACATGACAGAAGAAGCGACAGAAGGTAGAAATGCCTTTTTGGAAAAAAGAAAACCGAATTTCGAGAAAAAATGGTTGCCATAAAAGAGTAAAAAAACTCAACTTTTAAACCATAACCTAATAAATATAAAAATGAAACACTGGATAGAAGCTGCTCGATTACGAACCTTGCCTTTGTCTGTATCTGGAATTATAGTGGGGAGTATGTATGCGTTGGCAAACCCAACAGATAATGTGCTTACGCCAACCGAAGTTTTCAATTGGACACTTTTTGCCTTTGCGATTTTAACCACCTTAGGCTTGCAAATTCTTTCCAATTTTGCCAATGATTATGGTGACGGAATGAAAGGAACCGATAACGAAGATCGAGTAGGGCCTAAGCGAACGATACAGTCTGGTGTAATTAGTCCGCAAGCCATGAAACGCGCCATTGTGTTGACTTCAGGATTAACCTTGTTGTCGGCTATTTATTTGATTTATCTAGCTTTCGGAGCGCATAATTTAGTGTATTCTTTGGTTTACTTGGTGTTGGGAATTTTGGCAATTGCCTCGGCTATTCGTTATACGGTGGGTAATTCAGCTTATGGATACCGTGGTTATGGCGATGTGTTTGTTTTTGTGTTTTTCGGATTGGTAAGTACGCTAGGAGTTAATTTCTTATACTCAAAACAATTGGACGCTATTTTATTCTTGCCAGCTACCGCAATTGGTTTCTTGAGTGTGGCGGTTTTGAATTTGAATAATATGCGTGACGAAGCCTCAGATAGAAAATCAGGAAAGAATACTTTGGTGGTAAAAATGGGAATTGAAAACGCCAAAAAATACCATTACTTTCTGATTGTTGGAGCCATGATTTTAGTGTTGATTTTTGCTTTTTTGAGCGATTTTCATTTTGATCAATACTTGTTTTTAATGGCGTACATACCTTTAGTAAAACATCTAATAACTGTTTGTAACAATCAAAATTCCAAATTATTAGACCCTGAATTAAAAAAAGTAGCCTTAAGTACATTTGCGCTTTCAGTGCTTTTAGCGTTGTGTATGATTTTTTTCTTCTCGGATCTAATTGTGAATAATTCGTAAGCAATTACAATGTCAAATTCAATTAGAATAAAAAGCAATAAACAGTGAGTCAAAGTATGTTGAAAAAAATAAGTGTACTCTTTTTCTTTTTGGTAACTATTCCGGTTTTGTTTGCACAGAAAAACGGCTATTGGGATAAAGAACGTTCAACTACCAAAGAAGTAGTGGTGTCGGCGCGCAATCGTATTTTGGTTGCTATTGATGATTTACCAACAGGGACTACGGAACTGATTTATCGCATTACATTATTGGATAAAAACCAGCAAATGGCTAATAGTTTGGTTTCTGTTCTAAAAGCTATTCCAGACCCGACAGGTATTAGTCAAGGCTCAGCAGGTGCGGTGTTTTTGGTTTCTAAAATATCAGGAGATGATAAATGTAAGTATGCTATTTTTTCTAAGTTGGATGTAGCGAACAATTATGTTACTACTGGAGCAACTAGCGAAGCTTGTTTAGTGCAAGATGAGCCGGTGAGTAAAGATGCAAAACGCCTGTCAGTTGATAAATCGGCTTGTTTGAAATCCAATTCTAATTCCAACGTGTTGTGGTTTGGGTTTGAAAGCAGCAACTGGATTATGAATCAAAAAATTGTCTTGGAAGTCGTGCCTTGGGTAGATTACAAATTGAGCCGAGGTTGGACCAAAGACAATCGTAAAGCAATCATTGATCAATGTAAAACATCTAATTTGGCTCAAAAAATGACAAACTCAGCTGATTTTTGTGTTTGTGTTTCTGATAAAATCCAAGCAAAATACACCTTCAAAGAGTTTCAAAAATTGTTGTCCGAAGAACGAGCTAAAGCTTTTAAAGACTTTGGTGTGCTTTGTTTTAACGAAACGGGCGCTTCTAACGCATTTAATTCCGATTTACGTACACAAGCTGCAACTTTGGCTAAAAAGGAGAATTACGGCGCTGCAATCGCTAAAATGAATACGATAATTACGAATGGTAAAGCTGTGGTGTTGGATTATAACACGCTCGGATATTATTATTTAATTACAAAACAATACGGAAAAGCGCTTAAAACACTACAAGAAGGCGAGAAACTAGATGCTACTGAATTATTGGTACAGCTGAATTTAGCGCATGCTTATTTGTTGAACGGCAATTATAAAGCGGCTAAGGCAATTCATAAAACTTATCTCAATCAAAATGTAACGGATAGTTTGAGCTGGACGCAAAAAACTAAATTGGATTTTGATGCTTTCCAAAAAGCGGGAATTCAAAACGACGACTTCAATGCTATTTTGAAAATTCTAGAATAATTTCCTTTGAAAGCTACTTATTACAAATACTTATTGCATTTCAAACGCCCTTCGGGAACTTCTAGAGGGGTGTTGACGGATAAAGAAACCTGGTTTATTGTTTTGGAACAAGACGGTAAAAAAGGAATAGGAGAGTGCGGAATCTTGCGCGGACTTAGTTGTGATGATCGCCCGGATTATGAAGAAAAACTAGCTTGGACTTGTACAAATATTCATTTGGCTAAAGAGGTGCTTTGGGAAGCATTAATCGAGTTTCCTTCCATTCAATTTGGAGTAGAAATGGCGTTCCAATCGTTGGTTAGTGCTAATCCTTTTTTGCTCTTTCCTTCTGGTTTTACCAAAGGCCAAGAATCGATTCCGATTAACGGTTTGATTTGGATGGGTGAGCAGGCGTTTATGAAAGAGCAAATAGAAGAAAAGTTAGCGGCTGGATTTCGGTGTGTGAAATTGAAAATTGGGGCTATTGATTTCGAAAAAGAACTGCAATTATTACGATTTATTCGGGCCAATTTTAGTTCAGACCAAGTCGAAATTCGGGTAGATGCTAACGGTGCTTTTGATGAAAATAAAGCTTTACATAAATTAATTCAATTATCTGAATTTGAATTACATAGTATAGAGCAACCTATTCAAAAAAACAATACTGACAGGATGTCAGAACTGTGTAAGACTACTCCATTTCCTATTGCTTTAGACGAAGAGCTGATAGGAGTGTTTACCCTAGCTGAAAAAGAAGCATTATTACAAAAAATTAAACCTCAGTACATCATTTTGAAACCTAGTTTTGTGGGCGGATTTCGAGGGACACAAGAGTGGATTTCGTTAGCCGAAAAACACCAAATAGGATGGTGGATTACCTCGGCCTTGGAAAGTAATATTGGCTTAAATGCGATTGCACAATGGACTTTTTTACAACATAATTCTATGCCACAAGGATTAGGAACCGGCGCTTTATACACCAATAATTTTGATTGCCCTTTAGTTGTTGACCAAGGGCAATTGTGGTACAACACTACTTTAGACTGGGATTGTAATTTAGTCTAATCACAACTACTTCTCGTTTGATTGCTATTCCAATGGAACAAATTTTTGTTATATTTGATTTAAGTTAGGCGACTGTGCATAGAAGATTAACTTAAATTAATTACTAAGCGGGTAGTATTTTAAATTGTAGCACCACGCGAAGGGATTCGCGCGGGAGCGGGGGAACTTCACTTACAACTGGTCAAATTCAAAGTATTGACAAATTGATAAAAATTCAAACAAAATCAAATTAATGAAAAGGATATTAAATTATTTACTAATAGGAATTACAATTCTATTTTTTAGTTGTAAGCCCTCTGAAAAAGGTATCAAAAATATTTCATGTTCGAGTAAAGTTACATTACAATATGACAAAATAAAGAATAGCGACAAAGGTAAACCCATTGCAAAAAAAGATTTAAAAGCATTTACAGTCTATTTTTTAGACACTTTTAAAGATAGTATCCAAGGTTATATCAATAATAAATTACAATATGAAAAATATATAGATTTGAATGGTAATTTCAATACTATGAATGAATATTTTGGGTATAATTACTCAAAGGACAATAATATGCCTATTTTAAAAATAGTATCAAAAACTAAAAATTCTTGTTTTGATTTAGTTATAGATAAAAATTATAAAATAGTTTATGTTTATCTTTCTGATGAAGGTAATTGGATAGTAAGATTTTCAAATATTTATTATTTACAATAGGTAATGTATCAATATTAGTGATGGCTATAAAATCATAAATTATTGGTAGTGTATCAAAATTAGTGATGACTCAAATTGGGATTTGACTACCTATTTCAACATATTCTATAACAGCTCGTTACAATTGAATTTTTATTTGGGTAACCGATTTTACCCCCTTTTTAATCGTAAATAATTCATTTCATTTGTGAGTTGTAAATATACTCATTTGCAATGATATAGCAAATTAATATTCAATAAACATTACTAAAAATTGAACAAGTTGTTTAAGTATTTGATTGTGCATATCTTGATTAAAATCTTTATGAGGTATTTTTCAATTTTAACCAAAAATCAAGTGAGTTACTTGTTCATATTTTATGCCACTATATGTACAGAACTCTTCAATCGTTAGAAACTCATTTTCGAGCTTGTTGAGGTCTTTTTTTATCTTTTGCATTAATCTAGTACTTTGACGATAACTCTTGCCTGTTATTCGTTGTATGTCCTTCGGATAGATGCAAACCCTCTGATTATTCAATTTCATACTTTATCCATACCTTTGATATAACTATGCTATACTTCTGACGTGCAGAAAATTTTCTGCAATTTAGTTATTATTTTTCATATTTATTTATTGTGTTTTTATGTTCATTTAAGACACTTGTGTCGATTTTAGACATATGGTACACTTGTGACTTTTTCTTTATTGAAATGTATTGTAAACTTTGCTTTAATCATTCAAAATGTGGTTGCAACTGATTGAAAGAATGAAGGAGATTTTAGATGAATGTTTAACAAAATTTTGAAGTTATGGCTAGACAGAAAGGCATAATTAAATTGAAAGGTACTATCGGAGATATTACTTTTTACAAAACGCAAGATGGTCACTTAGCAAGAGAAAAAGGCGGAATTGACGCGAGCAGAATTGCGAGTGATCCTGCGTTTCAAAGAACTCGTGAGAATGGCTCCGAGTTTGGTAGAGCTGGAAAGGCAGGAAAAATGCTTAGAACAGCTTTACGACCGTTGCTTTTAAATTCTGCTGATGGTAGAATGGTTAGTAGATTAACGCAAGCGATGGTTAAAGTTATCCAAGCAGATACAACTAGTGATAGAGGTTTGCGAAACGTTATTGATGGAGAAGCTGAATTATTATTTGGTTTTGAATTTAATATTCGTGGTAAGCTTGGAACTACTTTATTTGCTCCGTTTGTGGCAACTATTGACCGTGTAGCTGGTGAAATTAAAGTGGATTTTGCCTCTTTTATTCCTGCGAATATGATTGCTGCTCCAAGTGGAACTACGCACTACAAAATCATTTCAGGTGGAGCTGAAATTGATTTTGAAGCTGAAACGTATGTGGTTGCTACTTCTGAAACAGCAATTTTGCCATGGGATGGAATTGCTACCGCTCCAATTAACCAAGTGAATGCAGTTACTGCTAACTCAACTAAGCCACTATTTTTGGCATTAGGTGTTGAGTTCTATCAGGAGATTAATGGACAAATGTACCCTTTGAAAAACGGTGCTTTTAATCCATTATCGATTGCGAAAGTTGATAGTGGTGTGTAATGGACTTCGACAAGCTCAGTCTGACAAAAAAGGTTAAAAAATGATTTTATTTTTAACTAGAACTTATTTCCCTGAAGGAACAAATGGTAAACTCGAATGCGAAGGCAAATTGATTTGTAACACAATAGAGTTGCCGTGGAAGATGAACGAAACGAAGGTTTCCTGCATTCCGGAAGGGAAATATTTTATTAGAAAGCGATACAGTGCAAAATACAAATGGCATTTGGAATTGGTAGCTGTACCCAATAGAAAGTTAATACTATTTCATCCTGCCAATAATGCGCAAAAGGAATTGCAAGGTTGTATTGCTCCTGTTACTAAACTTTCTGGACCTGGATTAGGTTTGCTGTCGAGAAAAGCTTTTACGAAGCTAAAAGCATTTGTTTATAAAGTATTAGACAATAAAGAAAGTGTTGAATTAATTATCCAATCTTAATAATAGATTATGAAAAAAATTATAAATAGAGCAAAAGCTCCCACACCAAAGTTTTTCAAAGTGCTTCGAACTGTTGGGTTAGCATTAGCTGCCGTTGGCGGAACTATTTTAGCTGCTCCAATTGCTTTGCCTGCGATTGTAACTACCATTGGTGGTTATGTTGCAGTAGCTGGTGGAGTTTTGTCAGCTGCAAGTCAGCTTACCACAACTGATGACAGCATCCTTCGACAAGCTCAGGAGGACAAAAGTGAAAATGGACAATAAAACATTGATGGGAACTGCTGGAGGCACATTTTTAAGTATTGTACCTAATCTTTCCTCTGATGATATTGCCAAAACGGTTATCTTAGCAACTGTTGGAGCTGTGGTCAGTTTTACGATTTCGTTACTGCTTAAAAGTATAAATAAGAAGCACAAAAAATAAGTTTAGCCCTAGTTGTGGTGACCTTTGGGTTAAACAAAATGAAAGTCAGGTCTGAAAGACTTGACTTTTTATTATTTTTTTATTATATTTGAATTAACTAATTTATGAATACTAGTAGTACTTAGTTTTTTATCGGTTTCTTTTTTTAGATGTCCTCCAGCAACATTTTTCCAGTTTGCATTGGGTGGAATAATAGTTTATAACAATATTAAAAATCTAAAAGATATGAATGACATTGGAATTTTTTTGAAAAGGTGGATTGGAGTTAACGCGGACAGACCAAAAGTAAAAAAGTCTAATTGATTTAAAGCTAAGAATGAACATATTGCAGTTAACTTCTCAGGTTCGATCCCTGACTGTCCACAAGTAAATAACCCAGCAGTGCTGGGTTATTTTGTATTACAGTAACGGTATAAAATCACTCTACGCATATCGTTGATAAGGTTGATGTTTTCATGAAATTGCTTTTCTTTTTGCTCTAAAAGTTTAAGAGCTGCAACGTGTTTAATGTGAGCTTCGTGTTCTTCCATCATAATTTTAGACTTTATAAAAAACTCCTTTTTGAAATCATTAAGACGTAAAAATGGAATTACGGAACCTACTAAATGTTGATGCCAAAAATTTGTTTTCCATAAGCTGTAAGCAACAAAATAAAGATTTTCGCAGTCCTGTTCTAAGTCAAAAATGACTACAAAACTATTGGTAAATGGGGCTTTTTGTGGCTTTCCGCTGTTCATTCCTTTGTTAAGTAAAAATAAATGGGGTTTCGAATAAATCGTGCCTTTCTGGTGGGTTTTGATAATAAAATTCTGCATACTTTCGGCTTTAAAAATTGATTATATTTTCAACTTTTCGCAGATTTTCTTTTGAAATGCAGGTGTGCCTCGCTACGCTCCGCCAATTAAAATTTTTCAAAAGAAAAAAAAGAAAAAAAGAAAGCCGTTCGTTTAAGTGGAAGGTTTCAGAAAAAAAAGTTTTTTAAAAAAAAATACTACCCGATACATCATCGGAAGTATGAGCGTGTAATCGGAAGTAAATGTTGTTGCGAACCTTTATGGGTGGAGATTTTTTTTTAAAACCCGCAGGGCTTGAACTTTTTTTTCTGAATACCTGGAACTTACCTTTGCTCTCTTTTTTTTTATTTTTTATTTTGAATATTCAAATCAAATGTTCTTGTTTAATCGGATTTTAGCTGAAGGATTGGGAGTTGAATTGGATGATTGTCGTCTTCTGAAAGGGTATCAAATTCTTTGGATGGATGAAAATACAAATCAAACAATAAAAAACGCTTTTTTATCCGGCCAAAGAATTTGATACTCTTTCTTGGATTTGATTTTTGAGGATGCCTGAAAGTCAGTTGACAGTCGCAGTGTTTAGTTAGCAGTAAATAATCTTATGGAAAAGGGAAGCATCTTCAAAAAACAATGCATTATACTACCGAGTGCGATGTGGCAGTAGCACAAGTAAGGGTATCATTTTTTATTTGCTTACTGGGATGTTTCTGATTGCTTTAGTGGAAAAGCTGATGCCTGAAATTAGTTGGTAGTCGCAGTGTTCAGTATGTAGCAGATTATCTTAAAAAACGTTATGGCATCAGCTTTTCCGCTGGAGCAATGACTTGGGGTTTTCTGGCAAATAAAAAATGATACTCTTACTGGGAATTTTGGTTTTGTGGGTAATAAAATGGCTTTTACCATCGGCAAATTAACAGAAATTAAAAGCCATTTTATTACTTAAAAAAGCAATGCAAATACTTCCTATTTAAACACAAAGTTGATAAAAACAGTTACCGTGAACGTTCTTAAAAGCGTTGGTAACCGAAAATATTCTTATGAAATGGCGAACGTTGTTGAAGACAGTGGCGAAGGACGGTGTTTTTTGTAGCTGGGTGATGCGATGGGAGCTGCAAAAAATGTTGTCCTGGAGCCACTGGCACGAGCGTTGGACGAGCGGCTTTTTTACATAATGTTATTATAGTGCATCCGAGATTTTGATTAGTAGCAGGATAGTTCTTTATGCACTATAATGCAACATTATGTAAAGAAGCTTGGGGAAAAAAATTACTGGCATGAGTTGCGAAGCGTACGTGTTTTTGTTTTGTGCGTTGGGCAAGCTCTTTGCCTGATGGCGTGCATAATTTTTCAATTTAAGCATAATTTTCTTGCCATCAGGCAAAGTGCTTGATGTGCGTTGGGACAAAAACCATGACAGTAATTTTTTTGGAGCGTTGGGAAGGAGTGGCAATTGGAAATTAAAATATTCCTAAATAGTCATAACCTAAATTATTAAGTCTATACCCCATTGCTTGAATACTTACATCAAAAATATTTGAAAGATATTTTATTGGATCAAAACCTTCTGGAATTTTTTCTATCTCTTGTTCTATTAAATATGAAGGCATTAATAAAGATGCAGCAAACGCATTTGCCTCTTTTTCTTTTAACAGTTCTCCTTTTGAAGAGTCAGAGTTTCGATATAAAACTTTTTGATTTTTATCAATAAATAGCGGTATGTCCTTATGTAAAACAAAATGACCTAATTCATGAGCAATTGTAAATCTTTTACGTCTTTCAGATTCTGTAACATTATACCTTATATATGGTTTTGAGTCTTTTATGACAAAAAGTCCTGAAATTGAATTATCAAGAATGGCAGATTGAACATCAACATTTAAATGATTAGCGATCTTGAATATATCTATATCCTTCGGAGCTTTAATATTTAATTCATTTAAAATATTAAAAGTCGTTTCTTCAATTTTTTTATTAATAATCATATTAAATTCCTTTTAATATATTTTCTAACAAAGTTTTTTGATTTTCATTTAAGTTCTGATCATTAAGCATTTTAGATAATTCCGAATTATCAGAATTTAAACTTAATTGAATTTCGTCCCAAGTTGGAATTAATTCGTTTATATCAATATTGAATAGTTGAGAAAGCTCATATAATAGAAATAAGGGTATTTGATGCCTCCCTAATTCAATATTAGATATTGATGATCTAGATAAATTTAAGTGTTTTGACAAAACTTCTTGACTTAAATTTCTTTCGGTACGTAAGGATTTAATTTTATTCCCAATAATAATGTAGAGAATGCTTTTAAAGTCCTGCATAATATGTTTGTATTTAAATATAGTGCAAAAGTACACTATGTTTATCATATTAGCAAATAAAATGCCAAACTGACAGATTTATAAATGTTTTATCATAATGGCATAATAATTGCAATTATGTCAGAATTATAAACATAAAAAATTGAAAATGATAGATTATTTTATTACAGGTGTCTGGAAAGACAAAAATGGAAACATCACTGATGTTTTTTTACACAAAAATGGAGAAAGTGGATTTGAAAAAGGTATTAGAACACCTGAAAAATCTGTTATCGAATTAATTAATAGAGGTAAAAGCATAAGAACTTTAGTATGGAATTATCCATCATGGAAACAAAAAGCGGAAGTTATTGTTGTTCAAAATTATTTGAGAACAAAACCAAATAGCACTGAAAAAGATAATTTAGATAATTTAATTGATATGAATGCGTATAACTTAAAATAGTATGGATAAAAATTTACACTTAGATTCGGTAATTAAAACACATCAAATTACAAAGGAAGAACAGCTTTTGACAAAGCACAAAGATAAAAACAAGGAAGTTAAAGAGGCTTTGGAGAAGAATTATGAGAGTAATATTTACTCGCCATTTAATTCTGGATCATACGCAAAAAATACTGCAATGAATACCAAATTTGATTTTGATATGGTTTGCCCTTTCAAAAGAAATGCATTTGGTTCAAATGGTACTTTAAAACAGATGTATGAAGATGTTTATGATTTCTTACATGAAAAATATAAAGATGTTGCTGAAGTAAGGAAACAAAAGGTTTCTGTCGGTATTGAATTTTTTGCTGATATTGATGGAGATATTGTAAAAATTGACGTTGTTCCTGGAAGAGAATTAAATCAAGATCAATATTTGGTTGACGAAAACCTTAATCTTTATGTTTATTATAAATATGGAAATTTTGATGAAGGAAGTGAGAGAATTAAAACTAATGTTCAAGCTCAGATTAAAAATATTAAGGACCGAGCAACTACTGAAAAAGACTCTATTAGAAAAATAATTCGTTTGTTAAAAGTTTGGAAAAACACAAAATACAATTACCCAACAAAATCGTTTTTTCTAGAATTGATAACTATTAAAGCTTTTGACAATAAATCTATATCCGGTAATATATGGAGTAAATTAGAATCCGTATTGGAATACATTCGTGATGAAGTTACAAAAGATAACTTCACATTAAAGGATCCTGGAAATAGTTCCAATGATTTAATAGACACATTAACATCTTCTGATAGAAATGCACTTTCAGAAGATATTAAATATATGCTTGAAAGAATTGAGGATAATGATGAAAATATCAAAACTTATTTTCCTGAAAATCCAAAATTTGTCGAAGATGAGAAAGCAGAAAATAAGTATGAAAATAAAGGAAATGGATTTTATTCTAATCCTCCAAAAAATGAAAGATTCGGATAAATAATGAATAAACGATTAGACATAATTCAACAATCTTTTTCTGAACTAAAAGGAATTTCAATTGAGACTCCTTTTAGTTTAGATGATAATTTACTTATAATTGGTAGAATTAAAGTTGAGATTGATGCACCAGAAAAATATTTGTTTTTTGATGTAAAAATTTATCCAGAGTATCCTTCAAAAAGATTAAATACAGAGGCTATAACTTTTATTAATCCAGACTATTTTGAATTTGGACATGTAATGGGTGATGGTTCAATTTGTATTCATACATCGCATCAAATTGATGTAAAGAAGAAAATTGAGATTGATGTTAATTCGCTTAAAAGATGGATTTGGAAATATTATCTAAATAAAGAAAAAGATAATCATTATGAACATCTAATCTACCAGCCAAAAACACATAATAACGTTCATTATTCTTATTTATTTACTGAGGTTGATAATTCTTTTAGTAAAAATCAATTTGGTTTTTTTGAGTTTTCAAAAATAAATGATGGATTATTTTATGGTAATACTATTCACAATCATATCGTTCAAGAGTTTCGAGATTCTAAAGGAAATGTATTAGGGAAATGCAAATGGAGTAATGCGATACAACAATTGCCTAATAAGAATATTGGAATCTATGTTTTTTTAGATAATCCTCCTGCACGAATGAAAAAATTTATAATAACTAATTGGCAAGATATAGAAAGCCTAGTAAGTCAAGATGTTTTTAAGTTTCTTTATGGTTTACAAAAAAATAATTTAAAGTTAAAAGGTAGCCCTATGCCATTTATGATAGGTTATCGCATATCCGATACTGAGATTCATTGGCAAGTTGCTATATTAGAGATTGGGAAGTTTCCGATTGAAACTTATAAAGATAATAAAGAATGGAAAGGAGGATTTATTGATGAACAAATAATTTGGGGTATTACTAGAAATTGTTCTTATGAATATTTTTTTGGAAGAGGCAAATTAACAGAATTAATTACACAAAGTAAAATACTAATTATCGGCATAGGAGCTATTGGAAGTATTGTCGCTACTACACTCACTAGAAGCGGCTGTACTAATATTGATTTAGTTGATTATGATATTAAGGAACCTGAAAATGTTTGCAGGTCTGAATATTCATTTTTAACTGGAATTTGCAATAAAATTGACGATTTACAAAATGAATTATTATCAATTTCACCTTTTGTTAATATTGGTTTTTTAGATAGTAATCTGTTTAATTATTTTACAAAAATAGCTCAAGGATTAACTAGTCAAACTGTTAAGCTGCAAGAAAGTTTAAGTCAATATGATATCATTATTGATTGTTCAACAGACAACGATTTATTGTATATCTTGAGTAAACTTGAATTAAAAAGATTAATAACATTATCAATAACAAATAATGCAAAAGATCTTGTTTGTTCTGTTGAGCCTTCAAGTTATAATTGGGTAATGAATCAGTATGAAAATGTTTTGGAAAATAATTTAGAAAATGTTTACAATCCGACAGGATGTTGGAGTCCAACTTTTAAGGCTTCTTATAACGATATAAACACTTTAGTACAATTCGCTATTAAACACATTAATATTAGATTAGGAAGTGAAGATAAAAGTTTAAGAAATTTTGTTTTAAATACTAACGAAAACGATGGTTTTTCAATAAAACTAAATGAATTTTGACATATAAAATTACAAGTTTAGATTTAACTCTTGAAATAGAAGACAAATTATTGTCAAGTATAGTTGATGTTGGCAAACAACATTTACCAAATGAATTCGGAGGTTTTTTAATTGGTAATTATTCCAAAAATCAAACTCATTTGAATATTACTGATACTATTTTGCCAAAGAAATATAAAGGTACTCCTTATCTGTTTGAGAGAGATACTATTGGAATAGACGAACAATTAAGACAGTTTTATGATGAAGATCCAAAAAAATATTATCTTGGAGAATGGCATACACATCCAAATAATGAATCAATACCAAGCAGTACAGATATAAAAGCTATCAATTCAATAGCAAATCACCCTGAGGTATCTATTAAGAATCCAATAATGTTAATTATTGGTTATAATAAAGCCGAAGTAGAACTAGGTTTTTATGTTCAATTTAAAAATAAATTATACAGATATGAAAATAAATAAATTACTTGTTTTAATAACATTTTTTGCAATTTTCACGATGAACGCAAAAGAAGCGGATTCTATCAAAATCAAAAGAATACAAGACAGAGTTATTCAATTAGAAAATTACAAAGAAAACATTGCAAATGTTTACAAAGCGGAGAACATAAAATCCCAAAACGATTTGGCAAAAGAAATAGATGAAAAGTATAAAGATGTTAAAAATCTTTTTACAATGATTCTTATTTTAGGCATACCATCAACTTTATATGGAATTTATTTAATGTTTTGGGGTATAAAGAAAAAAGTTAATCAAGCAATAGCTGTTAAAATTGAAACAATTGTTGAACAGAAAAGAGAAGATATTATTAAATTGATTCAGTCTCAAGAATTTGAAAGAAGACTAAAAGACAATAAAAAAATTATTGTTATTAGTGAGAATGATGAGGCTCAAAAAGAGATAAAAAATACTATTGAAACTTTTAATTTTAAGAATGTAGTTTATCGAATAAAAAAATCTTATAATAATTTACCTGATTATGATTTAATTATTATCAATAATTGTGATGGAGAATTTGTCCAAGAGGATGTAAATGAAATAATAAATAGCTCTGAAGACGAAGATGCTTGTTTTGTAGCCTATACAACTAAACAATTAGAGAGAAATCCAAAATTAAATTTTGCTAACTCTAAATTTACTTTATATCATAACATTATATCTTCCTTAAGTTATTCTGAAGTGTTAAAAATGAATAATCATGAATAAAGCAAAAAAATATGCACAAAATGGTGCTTTACTTTTTGGGATTGGAAATGCTTTAGTTAATGCTTTCAATCAACTTAATAGTAATGATAAAAGCAAAGAATTTGATTGGAGACAATTTTTTAATGCTACTGGTAAAGGTGTATTGATTGGTGGTACAACTGGATTTATAATAGGTTCATTGCGTGATAATAAAATGACTGAAGTATTATCTAGATATAGAAGCGTTCCTAATTATTTACACAAATCATTAGATTACTACAAAGAAGATAATTATGAATTATTAAATAAGGCCGAACAAATTCAAACTAAATTACAAGATAAATTTTTTAAAGATTTAGCCCAAAAGCCAAAGCTTACTGGTTCGATTGTTAAAGGCACTTCTATTTATGGTTCTGATATTGATATTCAGCTTCCTTTTAAGAGAGATTATGGTTCAATTGCAAGTGTTTATCATTCGGTATCTGATTTCATTTTTGATGAACTAAATATAAATGAAGTCATTAATGTTAGGGAACAGAAACATTCCATAGGAATTGAAATCAAAATTAAAGATGAAATTAAAAGAATCGATATTGTACCAACACGTCAAATTAAAAAAGGTAGTAATGATGTTCAGCTATTTGTAAATAAAACTGGTTTTTTTGAAAAACCGAGCTATAAAAAAACCAATTCCGCGAAACAGCTTTCTTCTCTAAACTTCAACTACAGAGAAAAAAGAATTATCCGCTTACTTAAAATATGGAAAATTGAAAACAATTTAAAAATTAAATCTATTCATTTAGAATGGCTAGCAAAAAAGTCTTTTGAAGCAAAACCAATAACGAATAAAATAGAAAAAGATCTAACCAATATTATTTGTTTTATTGCATCTAACATTGAATATCTGTGGGTTGTTGATGCAGCAAATTCAAACAATATAATATCTAATAGCATTAGTTTTGAAGAAAAAAGTATAATTAGTAAATTTTGTTTCAAAATGTTAGATGATTTGAAAACTGACAAAAGAAATATTATTGATTACTTTCCAAGTTTAGAATCTGTTTAAATTTGTATTGGTTTTTCAAAACCTAAGTGTTCACATATTAATTTAGCTTTTTCAATTGAAATATCCCAACCTCCACAACACTCAGGACTTAAACAAATTGTGATAACAGCTATGTGTTTTCTTGCCTCGTTAATATTTTTACAGAGTTCAATGATGTAATCATCAGTAAGCATTTGGTATTTTCCATCATCAGAAGTAGCAAAAAAATAATCAATATCTAAATTTAGAATCCATTTATTTTCTTTTTGGCTCATCCAATACTCAACATTATTAGTAAGGTCTTTAATTTCATATTCACGATCAATAAAACCCTCAGGAACTGTACCGTCATTATGTGTTGCAAAATATTTAAATCCAAATAAATTAGGGTAAACCAAATTTAGATTTCTAATATAATTATCCCATCTAAACAAAGCTGCGTCTTGACTTCCTTGCCTTGGTTGTCTTAGTGCTATATATTCGTCTAACGACAGATTATTTAAATGAATGCCTTTATCGATTATTTGAGTTTGAACGGTATTTGGATGATCTAATAAATCATAATGTCTATCTATATGAAAAAGATTATAGACTGTTCCAACATCGATACTATCCATCCAGCACCAACTTGCAGCTAAATGATTATCCATTACATAAATATTTTCATGTTTAAAGACAAAATTTAAAGTGTCGTGATGGGAAACTCCCAAAGGAAAATTAGGTTCTTTTATCCACATTTTTATAAGTTGTTAAACACTCTTTTTAGTGTTAATAATTTTTTTAGCAATTCTTCAAACTCCAATGTCTCTCCATAAATCATAAATTCCTGCATGGCTTGATAGTCTTTTTTCCAAAGTTCTGTTACTTCTGCTGGTGGAATGAAATTTATTGTTTGTGGCGTGTGTAAATCATACGAAATTCCTCTTATAGCTGTGTATTTACTTCTGTGTTGTACTAATGTTTCGAATAGCTCTTTATTTTTTATTGCTTCTTTTCCATAATCGTGGTCCATTAGTTTTTCTATATCATAAAGATGTCTTGACATTCTGTAATGTCTTATGTTTTCAATTGGCTTTAAAAATTCTTCATGCAGTAGCATTATTTTTTCTAAAAAGGTTTTGGTTGGTACCACAACAATTACTTCAAATGGTTGAATTGTAAAAGCTTGTTCCGGATATATTTGGCCAATGATTGATTGAATTGTTTTTTGTTCGTTTGGTTCTAGCAAAGCTCTTGCTCCCAATTCAATGATAACTCTTTGCGGAATGTATTCTCCTGGTTCAACGATTGATTTATATTCTAATTCTATAAGATGAGGATCACTCGTGTCGTCTATATCATCATCAACTATTAAATTATAATTTTCTTTATTTACTCCCAGCTTTTCTAGTTCTGAAATCAATTCCTCTTTAAATTCTCCGACAATAAAATTACCTGAAGCTTTACGAAGTTTTTTTATTTGAGTTTTTGATAACTCGCCTTCAAATCCTAACATCGCTCTATCAATTGATAAGTCTATATCTTCTGAGAAACGTTCTATTAAGTTATAGGCTTTACTTAATGATGTGCCGCCTTTAAAAACTAAATGTTGTGCAAATTTTGATGAAAATATTGCTTTTAACGTAATGGTTACCCACCAATCTTTTTCTATTGCATCAGTTGGAAGTCCTGTTTGACTATTGACTTGATTTAGTATTTCAAGCCGTCTCTTTTCGGATAGTTTAAGCCACTCTTTCATATCAGTCTTTGTTTATTAATTCAAGGATTGTATTTCTAATCCATGTTGGTGCTGCAACACTATCTTCTTTTATGCTTTCAATGGACATTTGGTGCAATACTTTTTTAATTTTTTGTTTTGCATTATCATCTACATTGTCTTTGCCTAACTCTTTTAATGCTTGAATTACGATATTCAGTTTTTTATCTTTAATAGTCAGATTTTTAGGAGTGGTTTTTTTGAATGTGATGGTTCTTTTGCCTACTTTAATTTTTCTTGGTGCTCCATCAGTCAAATAGACTACATTCATAGGTACTTGTGTTGATAAGCCAAGCTGTTGCAATGCTTGTACACCTGTAGAAATTATTCTTGCTTTATCTCTTTTTGCTATTGCTACTGCAATTTCTTCTGTTGAAGGGAATAGGGTTCCAAGGATTTTATCCTTTTTTGGGTATAGATAAATACCATGTGCTAATCGGATTAAAACTTCTTTTTTTTCTAAACGCAAGAGTACCTTTTTTACATTTTCGGCAGTACCGAACTCTATAAAATCGGCTATAAATAGAATGCTTCCTTTTTTTAAAGATTTTATTTTTTCTTCTATTTGATTGTGAATAGATTGTGGTTTCATTTTAATGTTATGTTTGTCCCAAATTTAGTAAAAAAATGGGACAAAAAACATTTGCTGTGATTATTTTTGTTAAGGAATAAGAACTTAAAAAAATGTGAGTATTTGTATATGCTATTTAAGAGTGGTTGTTAGAAGAAAAATACTTGGTTATTCATAAAGTTTTATTTAATCCCATTCGCTTATAAATTCTTCTTTTCTTTCCCTTTCGATACTCGCTTTTGCATACATTATATTTGTTTCAATGATCTCAATAAAATTAAGGTATTTAATATCTTTTTGGTCATGGAGAAATTTTAAAACTTTTTCATATTGGGTTAACTCAAACTGTAAATTTGGTAATCTACTTCCCATTGTTACCCCAGCTGATGTATAAAAATCAAGTCTTTTAAATAGCTCAATATCATAACCCTTTTCTAAAATTATTTTAAGAAAATCAAGCATTTTATCTCTATAGATAGTTGTTACAATGTTGAATATTAATTCAATCATTTTATTATCTTTTGTTGCTATTAATTTCTTATTTAAGTAGTCAATTTCTTTTGGACTATTACCTTTAAATACTTTTGAAATTTCTGAAGCACGATGAATAAAAATCCTTTTAAACCTAACTAAATAATCAATCATATTGTCAAAAACAACTTCATAGTTATCCAAGTCCCACAACCGCTCAAAATCATTGTTATCAAAATCTCTCATTGATAAATACTCTTTTTCATCATAATTGTATTTTAATAAATCAGTTATAAATTTTGGATTGTAAGTCAATATGATTTTTAAAACTTCTAAATCATAGTCAAAGTGTCTTCTTTGATTATCAAAATACAGATAGATTTTTTCAATCTTTTTTAAAAATTTTAAGAATAATGAATTATAATTATCATGAATAATTTTGAAAAATTCACAATGTATGTAGAGATTTTCATAATGTTGAATTTTAAATATTATAACATCAAGTAATTTATCTATTTCAGATTCAACATCTAATTCTATGTCTGGTATTCTTCTTATCAAATGGTCTATAAACCAAACATTTTTATCATCTGACTTATTTATAACTTCGACAAGATAATAATAGTCCTCAACTTTGAGGAATTGTTTAGGAACCCTTGTAAAAAGTTCCATCAAATAGAATTCACCATTTTTAGCAGGTTTAAATATTGATTTTAGTTGATCTAATCTTTCTTCACTATAATCCTGATGGGATAATATCTTTCCAAAATATAAACGGAATGCATAATCATATTTAAGAGTATATTCTAAAGTTTCTATGAATAATGGAAAATTTCTTTGTCCTAAATCATGAAGTACATCAGATACTGGGCTTAAAACAGTTTCAATACAGGAAGATGACCCACTTTTATTTTTAGCAATGCGATTTAATGAATCAAAAAAGTCTTTAAAATCTTCAAGTTTGAAATCAATAAATTCACCTAATACCGATTCGTCTCGTTCATACTTCCTATTCAATTTTGACCATAAATTAAAATCCTTGGAATTGATAAGATTTTTAACTTCTTTTCCATAGTTAACCTTTGAAAAATCTAAAGTTCTTAAGTAGTTTTTTATTATCAAAGACTCTCTAAATGTTGCTTCTTTGAAATTAGCTATAAAAAATGGCACAATTAAATTTGTATCAAATGAAATCACACTCTTTTCCCTTTCACGTCCATGAGAATAATGATGTCTTTCAAAAAAAGCCAAAACATGATCTTTTAACTGTCCTTGTTTATAACAATCGAATATGAAATTAAATAACTTTCTTCTAAATTCCTTTTGGGCATCAGTTAAAATAACACACATACTTCCAAAGTAAATACTTCGTCCGTCTCCACCTTGATTGTATTGGTATGCATCGACCAAAAATTGGTCAGCAATAAACATTATAATCTTTGAGTAAAGAATACGGTTTTGCGGAACTTTTGAATATAGAAAATCAAAAAGCTGGATTTGTGCTTGATATCCATACTCGTAACTGTATCTTTCATAAACAAAGGATTGCTTGAAAGCTTTCAAGACTTTGGTGAAAATAAGTGTGTCAGAAAGACCATATTTAATTAATAAATCTAATGCAAATTCAAACTTTTCAGGAATGTTATGAAAATTAACCAAAAGACTAATTAATTTATCATCATATGATTTTATATGATTGTCTTTATATAGCTCAAATTTAAGGTCATCGATTTCAATTTGCTTTAGCTGGTTTATTTGGGAATTTGAAAAAACTAATGCTTCTGTTTGCATATAAAACCAAAAACTGTCCAAAAAACGAATAGCCTTGTCACTGTCATTTTTTAGAGAGTCCCATTTTGTGTTTAAATCTTGAATTATCAATTCTTTAGTTTCGTTAAAACCATAATTACTGACAATAGGATTTAGCAAACGCATTAATGAAATCTTATGTTCATCAAAATATAAATCTAACAATTGAATGAAAGGAATATACTTTTCTTTGATGAAAACTAGATAAAAAATATACTCACCTAAAATTTGGTCTGCTACTTTGTATGTTGATTTAAATTCATCAGCTAATTCATTTTCAACTAATAAAGACAACTTCTCAATAATAACATTATTTTCTATCTTAAAATAATTGCTTATATCATCAAGCTGTTGACGATTAGCCAGATCTATTGACCTTAACATACTCAAGATACCTGCAACTTTTAAAAGTGCTAAATCATCTTTTATAGTAATATTAACCGAAGAAAAATATTCATCAAGAATTAATGAAGCTTTATTAAGTTTTTCAATGTCTTTATTTATTCCTGCAATTGCTGCCATTAAAGCAATGCGTGGATTACCTTTTGAAATAGAATAAATTCTATCAACATAGTAATTTGTAATATTGTATTCTGGTGATTGAAGAATATTAGACAATTCTGCTTTATCAAAATTATTCAATTCGATTTCCTCAAAATTTTTTAGTTCATTTTCTACTTCTTTTTTAAGATAATTTCTAACGGTTAAAATAATTTTTATTGAGCCTTCATTAAACTCATCTTTGAAATTAACTATTGAAGATAAATTACTTCTTAATTTATTGGCATCATCTACAACAATCAAATATTTTTTGTCCTTTACAATTTGGACTTTTAAATCCTCCCAAATTAATTGATTATTATTTCTTATATATTTGATTATATATTGTGGATTTTCTTTATGAAAGTTACTTGCCAATTCAAGTGAGAATTTGGTTTTTCCGACTCCAGCCGAACCAGTTATAAGTAGATAATCTTTAAGTTTTAAAAGATTGTTACTCTTTTCTAAATCATCTTTTCGATTATAAAAAGCATTTGATAATGGAGTTGCAAATTTTGATTTTTCATATTGTGTAATGAAATCACTCATCTCTAATATTTGGCCAGAGTCGATAGGTAATCCTAAATCTCTTCCTATTGATGGATAATCTCGAAAAATAATTGTAGAAAATGCATCTATACCTATCAGTTCCAACTCTGCAACATTGTGAAACGTATTTTTGTAATTTGCAATTTCTTTATGAATTATTGTATTTATTTCTTGATTACAGATTAATATAATCTTTGAGATATTAGCAATAGGAATATCTTTCTGTGCAAAGCAATGTTTGACATCATTTTTGAGCTTTTTGATTAATTCTTTTTTATCGATGGTGGTAACCTCATTGAAAATAAAATTATCCCCATCAGAAATAAAATTATCAGGAGTTCCTTTTTTTGACTTTTCTTTACCAACCACCAAACCTGTTGCGTTAACTATTGGAAATCTATATGCAAGATATAGTCGACATAAGTTAGCAAACTTATCTGGATTACATCTTTGAAGTGCTTGTTCTATTGCTGTTATCATTGTAAATCATTAATTTACAAAAATAATCATATTTCTTATGTAGAATTACAATAATCGACGTAAGATTTTAGATTGAATAATTCAATTTGGTTTTCATCGTCTCTTTCCAATTGTCCAATTTCAATAAAAGCAATATCATTGGCAAATGCTTTTTCACCGATTAAATGTTCGATGTGGACATAAACTGCTTCGCGAAGTCTTGGGTTGTCTTTGTGTACTATGTAGTTTTTGAGTAGCACTTTTATTCCTAAATCGGTTGGTTTGTTTGGGTTTTCTAATGGTATGAAATACATTTCGCTTATTCGTAAAGTGATGCCGTAATATTCTATTGGTTTGTCGGTGCCGTTTTCGTATTTGGTTAGGTTGGTTTCGGGTTGTAGGAATGCAGTTATTTCCCAACGTTCTATAACTGGTGCATGATGGACTAGTAATTCTACTTCTTTGAAAAGATAGGGATTTCCGTTTGCTGTGATGATTAACTCTGCACCGTTCTTTTTGTTTTTGATGATGAGGTCTAAGTCTTTGTTGTATTGATGGAGTATTTCGATTAGTTTGTCGAAATGTATTTTTAATTCGTTTTTTGGGATTTCGGATAGGAGTAGGAAAACGAAGTTGTTTTGTTGGAAGTAGTTCCAAAAGTTGGTTATTGTTTTCATTTTGTTTCTTGTTATTGGAACGCGGATCAAACGTATGCTTCGCAACGCGGATTTATAAGGATTTTATCTTTTGTCTTGAGCTGATTTTTCAAATGCTATTAGATTTACCATCTCTCGTAATCTTGAACGAACTCGGTTGCCGTAATGTTTTTCAATTTCTGTAGCTGAAAGGTTTGTGGTTATGTGGGTTAGAAGTTTTTTTGAAATAAATAGATCATATCTGCTTAATAGGATTTCTGCCATTACATTGCATTCGTTACCGAAGTACTTTAGGTTGTTTTCTGTTCCTAAATCGTCAAAGCAATAGGTTCTTGGTTCAGATTGGTAGAGTTTTCCGATGCTGTATTTGTGGATTATTTGGTAGCCGTCTTGTATAAATTCAAAACTTATATCTCGACACGGTTTTACGAAAAATTTATGCTCTGTGGCTGTTAGGTATTTCATTAAGTTCATCAATGATGTTTTTCCGCAGCCGATTGGTCCGGTTAATAGAATTCCCTTGTTGAGGTTTATGCCGTATTGAAAACATGTTGGTTCGTCTTTCAGAAAATAGGCGATAAGTTTATACACAATTGGGTAATCAGTTTCTATTATTTTGAAATGATTTCCGTAGAGTTCCATACCTTTGTTTTCTAGCCAAGTAATTACTTCTTGGTAATTGTAATGTGATTTTATTTCGTCCATTTCATAATAATTTTTCAATTATTGCCAACGCACCAGCTGGCTACTTCACTAAAACAGTCCACAGGACTGTTTCTTTACGTTCGTCCCTATAATGGCTCTGAATAGTCTTTGTCGGTTGTTGTGTTGAGTTGTTTTGCTCTGTTGGGTTGTTCTGCATTTGAAATGAATTTTGGCGCGTTAATCATCCAATTTTGTGCTGCTGCTTGCCAATCGACCATTGGTGTTTTGCCACCAACTAACCAACCGACACTTTTGAAGTAGTTAAAGAATTTTTGAGCTTCTTGTTCAGGAAAGTTATTTTCTTGGAAATAGGTTTTGACTTCTTCAATCTCTGGTTTTAACTTTTCTTCTTTTTTCGCGGAACTTTTTTCTTCTTTTGATTTTTCATTTTCTAAATTAGAATTGTTTATTTCTTCAAATTTTTTTGGTTGCTTTTCCAAGTTTGAAACGTTTTTATCGTTTAAAATGTTTGTATTGTTTATATAGTTTATAGAAGGTACTACTGCTTGTTTAGTACCTGTTTCACTACTAGTACAAGACTTGTTCAAAGCTTGTTCATTGACTTGTTCAAAAAGAAGTTCATTTTTTAGTTTTCTTTCGGATTTTGGAGCTGGTTTTAAATCATCAGAAAAGTTGAATAAAATGACATGACTTCCTCTGAATGGATTGTAGGATGGTTCGTAATTGATGTAACCCAAACTATGCAAATTCTTCAAGCATTTGTGATAAGTTGCTTTGGAACTGATTTTGCTTATTCGCATTACCTCATCGCGGTTGATGCTGATGGGGTTTTTGAAGCGGTTACAATTCCAAAACTGGAATAAAGCAATGTATAGGCTGATGTGTGTTGGGTTTAGGGTGCGGTCTAGGGCTACTTTTTCGAAGAAGCCAGTGAGGTGTTTGATGTAGTTCATTTTTTTAGTAATTAGTGAAAAGTGATTAGTGTTATTTTCTTTTTTTCTTGATAAAAAAAGAAACAAAAAAATCAAGTCTTGGTAGTTTCAGCGGTCAATTTCAATTTCAAATCTTAAAATAAAAGAACTCGACCTTTGGTCTCAAACAGCTTTTATTTTTATAGATTTTTCAATTGATTGACACTCGCTTCCAACTACCTATGACGGTGTTTTAGCGACAGAGCATTTTATTGATATCATCATAATTATAGAAAATTATACCTCCTATTTTGGAATGAGATAGGGTTGTGTCGAAGGATACTTTTTCGAAGAAGCCTGTGAGGTGTTTGATGTAGTTCATTTTTTTAGTGATTGGTGATTAGTTACTAGTGAAAAGTGATTAGTGTTATTTTCTTTTTTTCTTGATAAAAAAAGAAACAATAAAATCAAGTCTTAGTAGTTTCAGCGGTCAATTTCAATTTCAAATCTTAAAATAAAAGAACTCGACCTTTGGTCTCAAACAGCTTTTATTTTTATAGATTTTTCAATTGATTGACACTCGCTTCCAACTACCTATGA
>JACCDQ012018195.1_pt1 | contig 47935 bp, 42 predicted proteins | sample 7446031 | NCBI WGS metagenome assembly JACCDQ01 (sample SAMN15323442, study PRJNA562643) | freshwater metagenome | isolation source: river surface water | place: USA:Blue River Watershed | collected 2017-08-17
CGTAAGAATTAGGGATACGACCAAATAAATCAGTACTGTAGTGATTTGATAGAAAAACCACAAAATTAAAACACTGAAAACGACTATGGCTAAGGCTCTAAGAATACCATTGGAAATGGTTTTTGATGTAATCATTGCTCTATTTTTAGGTTATAAAGATAAATAAACTCACTTGGATTTATTTGGTTTTACCGGAACAACATCGAATAATTACAATTTATTGCATTTTATGGGTCAGTTCATATAAAGCAATGCTGGTTGCCTGAACTACATTCATACTGCTGTTGTTGCCGAACATATTGATATGTATGATTTGGTTGGCAATAGACAAAAGGTCGTTACCAATTCCATTTATTTCACTGCCAATTAATAACGCTATTTTTTTATCCTGAGGGATATTCACTTCTTTCAATGGTTTGCTGTTAGAAGCAATTTCCAGCGCAATGATCTCATAGTCATTTTGAGTAAGATAATCGATTAGTGCGTTCGGTTCTTCTATCACTGTATACGGAACATGCAAATGCGTGCTTCGGGAAGTTTTGTTTATTTTTCTGGGATTCAAAGGGATATCTTTTCCTGAAAATATAATTTTTTCGACGCCAAAAGCTTCTCCAATTCGAAAGAGGGAACCTATATTTTGTTGAAAATAAATGTTATCACAAACTAAAGTGATAGGAAATTGTTTGCTCTCAAATTGATTTTCTTCGTGATTCAGTTGCACAGGATTCTATTAATTGGTAAAAATATAGTTGATGATGTTGGCACCCATTTTCAATGCTTTTTCTCTAACGGGTAAAGGATCATTATGTACTTCGGCATCTTCCCAACCGTCTCCTAAATCGCATTCATAGGTGTAAAGTAGCACGAGCCGATTGTCTATAAAAATGCCAAAAGCTTGCGGGCGTTTCCCATCATGTTCATGAATCTTCGGCAATCCGGAAGAAAAAAGAAAAGGCTTTTGAAATATAATGTGATTGGCAGGAATTTCGGTTAATTCTTTATTGGGGAATATTTTTTTTATTTCTTTCCGAATGTATTGATCCATTCCGTAATTATCATCAATATGGAGAAAACCTCCAGAGGTCAGATAGTTTCTTAAATTGAGTGCTTCAGCAGGATTAAAAACAACATTTCCGTGTCCGGTCATATGCAGGAAAGGATAGGAGAATATATTGGGACTGCTGGGTTCAACAGTGGCTGGTTTAGGATTTATTGTGGTGTTAATCGTGTTGTTGCAAAACCGGATTAAGTTGGGTAACGAAGTCGGATTGGCATACCAATCGCCACCGCCGCTGTATTTTACCAAGGCAATTTCCTGCGAAAAAGAGATAGTGCAACACAATACAAGCAAACCTATATAAAGACTTTTCATAAGCTTTTAAATCTAATTTTGTAGTCCTTAGTCTTTAGATTATTTTGACTACTTATTACTAAGGACTATTCTTCATTAAAAAACACCACACTATGACAGGCTACCACTGCGGCAGTTTCCGTTCGTAATCTGGTGTTGCCCAGCGAAACAGGAATAAATTGGTTTTCTAATGCCAAAACAATTTCTTTCTCCGAAAAATCGCCTTCTGGTCCGATGAGTAAAGTAACGCTTTCATTTGGTTTTAAAACCGATTTCAAGGTTTTTTTATCGGTTTCCTCGCAATGGGCAATCAGTTGGATACCTTCGTTTTTTTGTTTTATAAATTCTTTTAATGTGATGGCATTGTTTAGTTTAGGAAGAAACAATTCATTCGATTGTTTCATAGCCGACAAAATGATTTTTTCAAATCTTTCCGGATTGATTACTTTTCGTTCCGAGCGGTCACAAATAATCGGGGTGATTTCGCTAACGCCAATTTCGGTTGCTTTTTCCAAAAACCATTCGTAGCGGTCGTTCATTTTTGTGGGTGCGACAGCCAGATGCAAATGGTATTTTTTAGGTGTTTCTTTTTTAAAAGATATAATTTCAACCGTGCATTTATTGTCAGAAGCCAAAGTGATTTTAGTTTCAAATAAATAGCCCAGTCCATTGGTTACAAATAAGATATCAGAGTCTTTTTTACGTAATACTTTAATGATGTGTCGGCTTTCTTCTTTGTCAAAAGAAAAGCTTTTGGTGTTTTCGTCAATCGTCGGATTATAGAATAATTGCATAGTTTAGAATTGTATTCGTGCTTTTGAAACTACAGCTGCCGTTTCGAAATTTTGGGATAAAAACTTTTGATAACCTACAATCCCAATCATGGCAGCATTATCGGTGGTGTATTCGAATTTTGGGACAAAGGTTTTCCAACCGTATTTTTTTTCGGTATCTTTTAAGGTTTGTCTGATTCCGGAATTGGCCGAAACACCTCCGCCGATCGCAATTCGCTGGATTCCGGTTTCCTTTACGGCTAATTTTAATTTGTCCATCAAAATTTCTATGATGGTGTATTGTATAGAAGCACAAATGTCGTTGATGTTCTCGGTTATAAAATCAGGATTCTCCAGTTTTTTCTTTTGGATGAAATATAAAATAGCCGTTTTCAATCCGGAAAAACTAAAGTCCAGTCCCGGAACTTTGGGTTTGGTAAACGGAAATGCTTTCGGATTTCCTAATTGTGCATATTTGTCGACTAATGGTCCTCCGGGATAAGGAAGTCCCAGAATTTTGGCACTTTTATCAAAAGCTTCCCCCACGGCATCATCGGTAGTTTCGCCAATGATTTGCATGTCGAAAAAATCATTCACTTTTACAATCTGCGTATGGCCGCCGCTGATGGTTAGCGCTAAAAAAGGAAATTCCGGTTTGTCGTAGTTTTCTTCGTCTATAAAATGTGCCAGAATATGTGCATGCATATGATTGACAGCAATCAACGGAATGTTCAAAGCCAGGGCCATGGATTTGGCAAACGAACTCCCCACCAAAAGCGAGCCCATTAAACCTGGCCCTTGCGTAAAGGCAATGGCTGATAATTGTTCTTTTTGTATCTTCGCTTTTCGAAGCGCAGCATCGATAACCGGCACTATATTTTGCTGATGCGCACGCGATGCCAATTCAGGAACAACGCCGCCATATTGGTTGTGAATAAGTTGATTGGCAACAACATTCGACAATACTTTGTCGTTATGCAAAACAGCTGCAGCAGTATCATCACAGGAACTTTCGATGGCGAGAATAAAAACCTCAGGATTTTGCATAAAAAGGCACTAATTTTGAATTATATTTGACAATCCGTTTGTTTAATTTTTCGGCGAAGCCAAAATTAAAGAATTTTTGGCAAAGGTGTGGTTGTTTCCCCAGGTAAAATAGATTTTTAGAAAAAGAATAAAATAGTAAAAGTATCAAAAAGTTTAGCAAAATAGTTTTTCGTTTCCTACTTGGACTAATCCTACTTTTATTGGTGCTAGGAATACTTCTTTCATTGCCTTCTGTTCAGACAAAAGTAGCCCAATATTTTATGAATTCCATAAATGAAGATTTTAATGTTAATATTTCAATTGATAAGGCAAGGGTGTCTATTTTTGGGGGTGTCAAATTTAAAAATGTCATAATTCTGGATCATCATAAAGATACTTTAATCTTTTCCAAAATTATTAATACTAATATTATTGATGGAAAAAAAATTCTGGATGGAGATTTGATTTTCGGTAATATCGAATTAGATGAATTACTGTTCAATTTGAAGACGTATAAAAATGAAAAACTGACAAACATTGATGTCTTTATCAATGCTTTTGGTACCGGAAAACCATCATCAGGTAAACATTTTCTACTCAAAGCGGATAAGGCCAAAATTGTAAATGGCCATTTTATTTTGACCGATGAAAATCGGGTAATTCCAAAAGATGTAGACTTTACCAAACTCAATATAGCATTAAGTAAATTTCAGATTTATGGTCCTAATGTAAATACCAATATTGATAAAATGTCATTTTGGGATCATCGGGGGATATTTGTAAAGAATTTAAGTTCCAAATTCAGTTATACTAAAAAGAATATCAAATTAGAAAATCTGGATATTTTGACCAAAGGGTCCAAATTGAAAGGGGATTTGATTTTGAGTTATAAAATCGAGGATTTTAAAGATTTTAATAATAAAGTCCGATTTGATTTGAAGTTGTACCCGTCTATTATAGCCTCCAATGATGTGAGAGCTTTTTATAAAGAATTGGCTCGAAATCAATATTTCAATATTAGCGCTCATATTGATGGACCAATAAATAATTTAAATATCAACAGGTTAAAGCTTACCGGTTCAGATAAGTCTGAAATTTATGGGAATATAAATTTTAAAAATCTCTTTGGTAAAAAAAATGAAAGATTTTATATGGATGGAAATTTTACAAAAGTTTCCAGTAGTTATCAAAATCTGGTTACCTTGCTTCCTAATGTTTTAGGAAAAAAATTGCCGGCTGAGTTAAAAAGTTTAGGCGGTTTTACCATGGTAGGGAATACCCAGGTTAGTGCCACTACGGTTGATGCCGATTTTGCGATGACAACAGCCATTGGTAAAGTACGTTCGATGTTAAGTATGCAAAGTATCGATTTTATTGATAAAGCTACTTATTTCGGGAATGTGGTTTTAGAAGATTTTGATTTAGGTGTTTTTCTGGGACGAAAAGATTTGGGTAAGGCTTCAGTGAATTTGGATATTGATGGTAAAGGCTTTACTGAAAAATATTTGAATACCGTTGTAAAAGGAGATGTGTCTAAATTAGATTACAATAGTTATTCTTATAGTAATATTGTACTGAACGGGAATTTTAAATTACCTTATTATAAAGGTCAGATTTCTGTAAATGATCCTAATCTAACAATGAATTTTGATGGATTATTAGATTTAAGTAAAAAAGAGAATCGATATGATTTTCATATTAATGTGGAAAATGCCGATTTGTATAGATTGAAATTCGTAAAAGATACTATTTCAAATTTTAAAGGAGATGTAGTAGTTCAGGTTACGGGTAATACAATTGATAATTTACAGGGTAATGTCTATATTACAAATACTTCCTATCAAAATGTAAAAGACATTTATACTTTTGATGATTTTAGTATCGCTTCCAGTTTTGATGAAAATAGAGTACGAACAATTGCTCTGAATTCTAAAGATATTGTAGAAGGTGAAATTGTAGGGAATTTTAAATTCAATCAGTTGGGTAAATTACTCCAGAATTCATTAGGAAGTCTTTATACCAATTTCAAACCGAATAAAGTAAATAAAGGACAGTTTTTAAAATTCAACTTTTCAATTTATAACAAAATAATTGAAATGTTCTATCCGGAAATTGCCATTGCTCCTAACACAATTGTAAAAGGAGACATAAAATCGGATATCCAAGAGTTTAAACTGAATTTTATATCTCCGCAAATTATTGCTTCCGAAAATACTATTGACAATGTCCGACTTTCTATTGATAATAAAAATCCACTTTATAATGCTTATTTAGAACTGGACAGTATCAAAAACAAATATTATAAAATACGGGATTTTAGTCTGATTAACGTGACCATGAAGGATACTTTATTTTTCAGGTCAGAATTTAAAGGAGGTGTCAGAGGAGAGGATTATTTTAATCTGAATTTATACCATACCATAAATAAGAATAATGAGAATGTTGTTGGTCTCAGTAAATCGGAAATAAAATTTAAGGAGTATCTATGGTTTTTGAATGAAAAGGATTCTCCAAACAATCAAATTGTTTTTGATAAAGCATTTAAAAATTTCAGGATAGATGATATTTCATTGTCGCATGAAAATCAAGAAGTGACTTTAAAAGGTACTATTAAAGACAAGACAAATAAAGATTTGCAGCTGCGTTTTAAAGATGTCGATTTATTTAAAATCACTCCGGAGAATAATAAGTTTGTTTTTCATGGTAACATAAACGGAGCAATAGATTTTAAACAAAATAAAGCCGTATATAAGCCTACGGCTTCATTGAAAATTGATAATTTGAATATAAATAAAACGGATCTTGGTGATTTGAAATTTGATATTGAAGGAAATGAAAATTTAGAAAAATTCACGATTAGTTCCTTTTTAAAGAAAGATGGTGTAGAATCTTTTAATGCTGATGGGAATTTAAGTATTATCGACAAAAAAACGATTCTCGATTTAAAATTAAAATTTGACAGGTTTAATCTAGGATTTTTTAATTCTCTTGGAGGAGAAGTGGTTTCAAATATTCGAGGGGTAGTAACCGGGAATTCCACAGTGCAGGGGAGTGCGACAAAACCCCAGATAGGAGGACGTCTTTTCTTGGAAAAAGCAGGCCTTACTATACCGTATCTGAATGTTGATTACGAATTGAACGATGGGTCTATTGTTGATCTAATTGGTCAAAAGTTTATTTTTAGGAACAATACTTTAAAGGATAGTAAATTTGGAACTAAAGGAACTTTGAGTGGAAATATAGAACACAATAATTTTTCAGATTGGAAATTTGATTTATCTGTACAATCCAAAAGATTACTGGTATTAGATACTCAGGACAAAGAAGATGCGGCCTATTATGGAATTGCTTTTATAGACGGGAATGCTTCAATTTCGGGGCCTACCCAAGGACTGTTTATAAAAATGGCTGCAAAATCTCAAAAAGGGACTGCGGTTAAAATTCCTATAAATGATACCGAAAGTGTAAGTGATAATCCTTTTTTACATTTTTTAAGTCCAAAGGAAAAATACAATTTAGAAAAAGGGATTGTTGACAATTCCAAAAAATATAAAGGGCTTGAATTAGAGTTTGATCTTGATATTACACCAGACGCAGAAATTGAAGTGATTTTAGATAGAAACTCAGGTCATGGAATGAAAGGGAAAGGTTTCGGGTCGTTATTGTTTAAGATTAACACCTTAGGTAAATTCAATATGTGGGGGGATTTTCAGGCCTATGAAGGAACCTATAATTTCAAGTATGGTGGACTTATTGATAAGAAATTTGCGGTACGAAAAGGAGGATCTATTTCCTGGGAAGGAAATCCGATGAAAGCACAATTGAATTTAGAGGCGGTGTATAAAACTATTGCCAATCCGGCCGTATTGCTTGAGAATTCATCGTTTAATAAAAAAGTTCCCGTAGAAGTGGTTATTGGTGTTCGTGGAGATTTAGCCAGTCCTGAACCTGATTTTAGTATTGAGTTCCCTACGGTAAGTAATGTGTTGAAGTCGGAAATACAATACAAATTGAACGATAAAGATATAAGGCAAACCCAGGCATTGTATCTATTGTCTTCGGGAGGTTTTTTGAGTCCTGAAGGAGTAAATCAGTCTGACTTTTCGGGAAGTTTGTTTGAAACAGCTTCCAGTATTTTAGGAGGAATAATAAAATCGAATGATGACAAATTCAAAGTAGATTTGAATTATATTTCAGCAGATAAAAGGATTGGAAGAGAAACAGATGGTAGATTTGTGGCGTCTATTTCCTCAAAAGTTAATGAGAGAATAACCATCAACGGTAAAGTGGGGGTTCCGTTCGGAGGAATTAATGAGTCTGCTGTGGTAGGCGATTTAGAAGTGCAGTTCAGGGTAAATGAAGACGGGACACTTAATCTGCGTTTATTCAACAGGGAAAATGATATTAACTATATAGGTCAGGGAATTGGATATACTCAGGGAGTAGGGGTTTCTTATGAAGTGGATTTTGATACTTTCAAGGAATTGGTGAACAAGATCTTTAAAAAGCATAAATTAGGAAAAGAAAATACAATCATTGATCAATTTCAAGATTCGAATCTGGCTCCGGAGTATATCAATTTTTCTACTCCTGAAAAGAGGGAATCAAAGAAAATGGAAAAAAATTATGAGGCTATTATTCCGGATGAAAATTAATTAAAATCCAGCCCTACTTCAGTTTTATAAATTGGATGTAAATTGCATAATTTTTATTTTCGGAATAAAGTGTGTTATTTATAACGGAATAAGCAATATAATGTTAAAAAAAATGACTTTTTTTTATATTTTCCAAAACTTATTAACGAAAACGTTTGAATTTGAGCACTTTCGCTAAAATAGTGTGAACATAGTGCTGGAAGTTGATTATGTTTTTTAATTTTACATTTCTAAAACCAATATAATGCCAGATAAAATTAAAAAAATAGCAGTTCTTACTTCAGGAGGAGATTCACCTGGAATGAACGCTGCCATTCGATCAGTTGTTAGAACATGTGCTTATAATAACATTGGATGTGTGGGGATTTATAGAGGGTACCAAGGAATGATCGAAGGAGATTTCGAAGAATTGGGCCCTAGAAGTGTAAATAATATTATTAATAAAGGAGGAACCGTTTTAAAATCGGCAAGATCCATGGAGTTTAAAACTCCAGAAGGAAGAAAAAAAGCACACGAACACCTTATTAAGGCTGAAATTGATGCTTTGGTTGTTATCGGTGGGGATGGAACATTCACTGGAGGTTTGATTTTTAATACGGAATATAATTTTCCGGTAATAGGAATCCCGGGAACCATTGATAATGATATTTATGGAACAACCCATACTCTAGGATATGACACCGCTTTAAATACTGTAGTAGATTGTATCGATAAAATCAGGGACACAGCCAGTTCACATAACCGTTTGTTTTTTGTAGAGGTTATGGGAAGAGATGCAGGTCATATTGCATTAAATGCCGGAATTGGAGCAGGAGCAGAAGAAATTCTTATTCCTGAAGAAAATTTAGGATTGGAACGTTTGTTAGAATCCTTGCAAAAAAGTAAAGCTTCCGGAAAATCATCCAGTATTGTGGTAATTGCTGAAGGAGATAAAATTGGTAAGAATGTATTCGAATTGAAAGATTATGTAGATGCCAATTTACCAGAGTATGATGTTCGTGTATCGGTATTAGGGCATATGCAAAGGGGAGGTTCTCCATCTTGTTTCGACAGGGTTTTAGCGAGTAGATTAGGAGTAAGAGCTGTTGAAGCTTTGTTGGAAGGAAAATCAAATTATATGGTTGGTTTGCAACAGGATAAAGTAGCTTTAACACCATTGGAGCAAGCTATCAAAGGAAAGTCTGAAATTGACCGTGAGTTATTGAGAGTTTCAGATATAATGTCAACATAAAAAAAATATAAATACTGGTGTCGATTTATAATTGACACTGGTATTTTAGTAATAATTAAATAGTAATAAATAAATAATCAGAAAATGTCAAAAGTAAAATTAGGAATAAACGGTTTCGGACGTATCGGAAGAATTGTTTTTAGAGAGTCTTTTAATAGAGACAATGTAGAAGTTGTGGCAATCAACGACTTATTAGATGTAGATCACTTGGCTTACTTATTAAAATATGATTCTGTTCACGGTCGTTTTAACGGAACAGTTGAAGTAAAAGAAGGAAAATTATATGTAAACGGAAGAAACATCCGTATCACTGCTGAAAGAAATCCAGCTGATTTGAAATGGAATGAAGTTGATGTGGATGTAGTTGCTGAATGTACAGGTATTTTTACTACTATCGAAACAGCTAACGAACACATCAAAGGTGGTGCTAAAAAAGTAATTATTTCTGCTCCTTCTGCTGATGCTCCAATGTTTGTAATGGGAGTAAACCATGAAACTGCAAAAGCTTCTGATTTAGTAGTTTCTAACGCTTCTTGTACTACAAACTGTTTAGCTCCTTTAGCTAAAGTTATTAACGATAATTTTGGAATTGTTGAAGGTTTAATGACAACTGTTCACGCTACAACTTCAACTCAAATGACTGCTGACGGACCTTCTAGAAAAGACTGGAGAGGTGGACGTGCTGCTGCTATAAACATCATTCCTTCTTCAACTGGTGCTGCAAAAGCTGTTGGAAAAGTAATTCCTTCTTTGAATGGAAAATTAACTGGAATGTCTTTCCGTGTTCCTACTGCTGACGTTTCTGTAGTAGATTTAACGGTAAAAGTAGCTAAAGAAACTACTTATGAAGAGATTATGGCTGTATTGAAAAATGCTTCTGAAACTACAATGAAAGGAATTATGGGATATACTGAAGATGCTGTTGTTTCTCAAGATTTTATCTCTGACAAAAGAACTTCAATTATTGATGCTACTGCAGGAATTGGATTAAACTCTACTTTCTTCAAACTAGTATCTTGGTATGATAACGAATACGGTTACTCAAGCAAATTAATTGATTTATCAGTTCACATTGCTGGATTAAAATAATATTTAATACCATATTAAAAATCCCGTTATAATTTAATTTTAACGGGATTTTATTTTTATATTGTACTGTTAAAAAGAAATCAATATAAATAAAGTTTAAAAACCAACCTGAAAACCAAATAAACTTAAACAAGATAAAATGAGATTAATAGTTGATAGCGGCTCTACCAAAGCGGATTGGATTGCAATTGATGACGAAGGGAAAATATTGTTCACCACACAAACTTTAGGGTTGAATCCGGAAGTCCTTGGTCCGGAAGAAATTATAGAGCGTTTGAATGATCGTTTTGATATTTTACAAAATAAAAAAAATGCTACCCATTTATTCTTTTATGGAGCAGGATGTGGGACGGACAGAATGAAAATTTCGTTGACTCAAATCTTTCAAGAGTATTTTCCGTATGCCGATATTACGGTAGAAGAAGATACGTATGCGGCTGTTTATGCTGCAAATCCGAATAAGGAAAAATCAATAGTATGTATTTTAGGAACAGGATCTAATTGCAGTTATTTTGATGGTGAAAAAATTATTCAAAAAGTACAGTCATTAGGATATATTGCCATGGATGATTGTAGCGGTAATGTTTTTGGTAAAGAAATTATCCGTAAATATTTTTTCAATAAAATGCCTAAAGAATTGGCAGCGGAGTTAGAAAAAGAATATAATATGGATGCGGATTTCATTAAAAACAAATTATATAAAGAACCGAATCCGAATGCGTATTTGGCCACTTTTGCCAAGTTTTTAATCCAACATAAAGAAACGGATTTTTGCAGAAAAATCATTTTTAAAGGAATGAAATCATTTGTTAAAAATTATATCAAACAATATGATGATTACAAAGAAGTTCCTATTCATTTTGTGGGGTCAATTGCGTTCTATCTAAAAGACGAATTAGAGCAAACTTTTGATAAATATGGTTTGCGTTTAGGCAATGTGCTTAGAAGACCTATAGACGGACTTATAGCATATCATATCGCAAATAAATAAGATTATGGAAATTGCTATTATTGCCCATGATGGGAAAAAAGTAGATATGGTTCAATTCTTGAACAAGAATATTGAATTGTTACGACAAGAAAAAATTAAGCTTATTGCTACTGGAACTACCGGAGGTAAAGCGGAGAAAGCCGGTTTTAAAGTAAAAAGAATGCTTTCCGGCCCTATGGGAGGTGATGCGCAAATTGCAGCCCGTGTGGCAGAAGGGAAAACGAAAATGGTTTTATTCTTCAAAGATCCATTGGCTAGTCATGCGCATGAAGTCGATATTAATATGTTGCTTCGGGTATGTGATGTTCACAATGTGCCAATAGCCACTAACGAAGCATCGGCACAATTGTTATTGAGTGCTATTGCACAGCTATCATAGAGATTTCTACATTTACATTTTTTGGCAAACATGCCACTTGAACCGTTTCACGTGCTGGAGCGGTTTTTTCATTAAAATAAGAGCCGTAAATGGTATTGATGGTTCCAAAATCGGCCATATTCATAATAAAGATGCTTGATTTTACCACGTTTTCAAAAGTCATTCCGGCAGCTTCTAAAACTGCTTTCATGTTTTCCATCACTTGTTTTGTTTCTGCTTCAATACTGTCTGTAACTAATTCTCCATTGGCAGGATTGATGGCAATCTGTCCGGATGTGTAAAGGGTGTTTCCTTTTAATACGGCTTGGTTATATGGACCTATAGGTGCCGGGGCTTTTTCAGTAAAGATTATTTTTTTCATGATAAAGGTATTTATTAAATTAAATCAAAATTGCTGCTTTGCCGGGGGCTGGGAACGACGGAAATGATATGATTTGTAAATTTCTCAGTTTTAACGTGTTGAAATGCTTCTTTTGTCCCATTTTAAATCACTTAAAATACCAGATTTTATTCCGATGAAGAAACTCCAATTCGCATTGTTTCCAAAAGGAGTCCAGTTAAAATCCATTCTCCAGCTTAATAAATCTCTTTCGAATCGTAATTGGGTATACGTCACCCCTTTTTGAACAAAATCATATCCTGTAGAAACACCTGCTTTCCATTTTGGAGTCAAGTCTGCATTAGCAGAAATCATTATGGAGTTGCCGGTAATCTTTTTTTCTCTGTTGTTGTTACCGTAAGTAAAGGAATAGGCAAAGGTCATGTCCCAAGGCAATTTAGATTTGAAAAATTCAGAAATAACATCTTTATCTTCTCCTTCTTTTTCGTCAAATTGACTTTTTCGATCTCCAGCAACGGTATTTCTTCCGAATAAGTCGTCTTCCCGGCCACCATTTCTTTGGCCTTGTTCGTTTTTCTCTTTTTTATCCTCGTTGTCTTTACTGGAAATGGAATAATTTAAAGTCATGTTGGCACTGGTCATTCGAAATAAACTTCCGCCATTATTGATATTGTACACATTAATTCGTTTTCCAGAATTGTCTATGGCATAAGGGTCTAAAGTGGTACCGAAATTGACATTCATTTTGTTTTGAAAAAATTGTGTTCCCCCGCTTACTCTCACCGGAGACCAGGCAAGATTAGTCACTCCGTCGGCATCAAGATCGTAACTGGTAGATAAATTTAAGTTGTTGATTAACATTATTTTTTTAGGTTCCACCTTTGTTGTATCCCTGTCGGTTACTTTGGCTTCAAAAGTGTTACTAATGTTAATACCCAGCGTATTTGAATTACTTATACCCGGAGCGCCAAAAATACCTCCTTCGAAACGGGAATATTGTGCCATTCTCCCGCTTGCATCGGCAGCATAAGTGTCGTAATATTTTTCAAAACTTGGGGTGTAACCATAGGATATAGAAGGGCGTATGACGTGTCTGATGGATTTTATTTTCTTGTCTTCACCAAAATTGAATGTTCCATAAATGGTAGTTCCAAGACTGGATGAAAAAGAATAGGTTCTGTAAGCATCAAAACCATTAACAATATTGTCTACTACTTTACTTTGATTGATGTCGTAGACTCTTTCGATTGTTTTGGTGTACCAAACTTCTCTGTAGTTTAGGGAAGTAGAAGCACTGAAATATTTAAACAATTTAAAATTGGTACTCAAAGGGATGGTGTGTTCAAAACCATTTTTAGCGTCTTTAAACATTTGGGGTTTAAAGAATAAAGAATCAGTTGTGGTGATACTGTTTCTGGCGTTTAAATTATATTGTAAGTTAATGTTCTTGAAAAAACCTTTTTTTGTGGCTCCTTCTCTGGCAAAGGGATATAGTCTGTCTACACTAAGTTGCAAAGTAGGTAACGTCATGTTGATTACTTCTGTTTGTGTATTTTGCGAATGTGTCGCTGTTAAAGACATTCGGACTTGTGGAATCGAATTGAACGTTTTAGAATAGGAAACAGAAGAACTTAATGTGTTATTCAAGTTTGAACCCACATTGGCCTGATTAATCGATTGTTTAAAGTATTTACTGCTTCCAAGATTCACCGAAGCAGAAAAACTCGAATTCGGATTGGCTTTTGAATCCCTGGAATGTGACCATTGGATATTATATATTTTTTGTTTGGAATAATCGGGATAGCCTCTTTCGCTGGTAATTAAGTTTTCAAATCTGAAATTCACATTTCCCCGGAATTTATATCTTTTGGCATAAGAAGACTCAAAACGCATTCCGTAACTACCATTAGTATAGTAATCTCCAAGTACAGTTAAGTCATAATAATCGCTTAATGCAAAATAATAACCGCCATTTTGTAATGAAAAACCTCTGGTGTTAGAGTCGTTATAGCTGGGTAAAATAAGACCGGAAACACTGGTTTCTTTGCTCATGGGAAAATAGGCAAAAGGTAGTGCAATAGGGGTAGGAACATTGGCAATAACCATATGGGTTAAACCGGTAATTACTTTTTTGCCCGGGATTAATTTTACTTTTGATGTTTGGAAATAATATTCGGGATTATTGATATCCTGGGAAGTGGTAAATCGTGCTCCTTTTAAAAAGTAGACAGAATCATTTTCTTTTTTGGTAATGACGGCCTTTACCTTAAACTCACCCTGATCTGTTCTGGAATTCCAGATAATTGCTTTTTTTGTTTTAAAATTAAAGCGAATCGAATCGGGTTCTACAACATTGGTTCCCTGTTTGAAATTAGGATATTGGGAGTATTTCCCTAAGGAATCTTTTATTCTTCCGGCATAGACTTCGTTTTTATCATAATCCATGACAATTATTCCCGACTTTAATTCTATGTCTTGATAATAAAGTTCGGCATTATCATATAAGGTAATATGTTTTTTCTTTTGGTCGATTTTTACATATTTTGAAGCTTTGTATTTTACTTTACCTTCTAGAAGTTCTTTTTTAGGTTTGATGCTGTCTGTTTTACTGGAATCGGCTTCAATTTTGTTATTGGATATTGGTTTTGTACTATCCCTTTTAGTATCAATCTTTTTAATCGGAGTAATCGTTGTGGTTTTTTTGGTGATATCTTGTGAGTACAGATTTTCACATCCAATTGTTAGGAAAATTGATAATAAAACGATATTAAATAAGTTTGTACGCAAAGGTTTAAATGCTATTTTTGTAAAATTATGGCTTGTTTTTTGAAGTGTCAAACTTACTGATTATTTTTTGGCAAAAATAGTCAAATAGAAAATTTATAAGCATAGTGTTTTAATTAAATTAACTTTAGATTTATGTATTTATTCAAAAAAAATAAAGTGGTTTTTCCCTTTTTTTTAATTCTTCTTTCTTTTTCTGCTTATAGTCAATCCAATATATTTAAAGTTACATTAGATGCGGGTCATGGGGATCATGATTTCGGGGCGGTTTATAACGGTCATGTTGAGAAAAATATTGCCTTGGCAGTAGTTCTTAAAGTAGGAAAGATTTTGGAAGCTAATCCCAATATTGATGTTACATATACCCGAAAAACGGATGTTTTTATAGATTTAGTAGAGAGAGCTAATATTGCCAATAGAGCTGATGCCAATATTTTTGTATCCATTCATTGCAATGCTAATAAAAATACAGTGGCTGATGGTACTGAAACCTATGTAATGGGTATGACAAAGGTTGCATCCAATTTGGAGGCCGCTAAAAAGGAAAACTCCGTAATCACCTTAGAGAAAGATTACAAAAGAAAATATGAAGGATTCGATCCCAATTCACCGGAAACCATGATTGGTATGACTTTGATGCAGGAAGAATATTTAGATAACAGTATTTCTTTGGCCAGTAAAGTAGAGAATGAATTTGAAAAGTTAGGAAAAAAAATTAGAGGAGGAGGAGTAAAACAGGCTCCTTACATGGTGCTTCATAAAGCATACATGCCCAGGGTTTTGATAGAAATGGGCTTTATTTCTAATTATACGGAAGGTAATATATTGGATTCTGAAGCAGGACAAAATGAGCTTGCCAAAGCGATATCTAATGCCATAGTTAGTTATAAAAACGAATTTTTTGGTAATGGAGCGGCTGAAACATATGAAGTAAGGCCTTCTCAAAAAAATATCGAAAAAACGGTAAAAGATACTTCAACTCCAGTGCAAAAGAAAATAATTGAGCCTGTTTCGGTTAAAAACACCCCTCAAAATAAAGATAATTCGGAAGTTGTTTTTAAAGTCCAAATTTCTGCAAGCAGTAAAAAGTTAGAATTGCTGCCTAAGAATTTCAAAGGCTTAAAAAATATATCGGTAGACTATGATAATAATGTTTATAAATATATGTATGGTGAGACTCAGGATTATAACGAATCTAAAAAACTGTTAGAGGAAGCTAAATCGAAAGGGTTTGATTCGGCGTATTTAATTGCATTAAAAGGCGGGAAAAAAATCAGCATTCAAGAAGCTATTAAATAAACTCAATTTCGAATATTTTATATTAAATTTGCACTTAAATACTTAAATTTTGAAATTGACAAGAGAAATAAAAACGGCAATTCTGGTTATTGCATCGATATTATTATTTATTTGGGGCTATAGTTTCTTAAAAGGAAAAGACCTCTTTAAAAATTATAGAACGTTTTATGCAGAATATGAAAGTGTTGAAGGTCTTTCTAAATCGGCACCTGTAACCTTAAACGGATTAGTTATCGGTAAAATCGAAAATATTACCATCAACGAAAATACAGGGAAGTTATTGGTAGAATTACAAATTAATTCAGATTTCCCAATTTCTAAATCAAGTGTAGCATCTATTTATGAACCTGGATTTATAGCTGGAAAGCAAATTGCCATTTTGCCTGATTTTAGTGATAAAACACCTGCGGCAGATGGACAGATGCTTAAAAGCAATACAAAAATGGGACTTACTGAATCTCTTGGAGATAAATTGGTTCCGCTGCAGGCCAAAATAGAAAAGTTGATGGGTAATGCCGACACTTTAATTTCAGGAATCAACAATGTTCTTAATAAGAAAGCTCAGGAAGATTTGAGAATCAGCTTATCGGAGTTGAGCAAAACAATGGCACAATTTCATAAGGCTTCAACCAATATGAATGTTTTATTGGAAGATAATAAAAGTCAAATCTCAGGTACTGTTTCCAATTTCAATAAGATTTCAGCTAATTTTAATAAAATTTCCGATTCATTAAATAAAGCTGATTTAGGGAGAACAGTTAAAAATTTAAATCAAACACTGGCAAAAGTCAATAGTGTTATGAAAGGTTTAGAAGCTGGAAATGGAACTATGGGTAAATTGTTGAAAGACGAGGCTTTGTATACTAATATGTCTAAAACTTCAAAAGAATTAGAATTATTATTACAAGATGTCCGACTATATCCTACCCGATATGTAAATGTTTCTCTTTTTGGAAAGAAAAACAAGCCGTACAAATCTCCCAATGACACAATTTCAAAATAGATAAAGCTAATTTATGAGCTATTTAGACAATATAGTATTTGCCATAATATTGATTATTGGTTTTGGTTATTTTTTTACTAATATTAAAAAAATTATCCGAAATATAAATCTGGGGATAGCTGTTGACAGAAAAGACAATCCAAAAGCCAGATGGAACAATATGGCTATGATAGCACTGGGACAATCAAAAATGGTGAAGCGGCCTATTGCAGGAGTACTTCATATTATTGTTTATCTCGGTTTTATAATTATTAATATTGAACTTTTAGAGATTATTATTGATGGTTTGTTCGGGACACATCGAATATTTTCTTTTTTAGGAGGTGTTTATGATTTCTTAATTGGTTCTTTTGAAATATTGGCCATATTGGTTATTGTTGCCGTTTCTGTTTTTTGGTTAAGAAGAAATGTTTTAAAATTAAATCGTTTTTTTAATAAAGATTTGGCAGGATTTCCAAAAAATGATGCCAATTATATTCTTTATTTTGAAACCATCCTGATGGTTTTGTTTTTGATGATGAACGCTACTGATTTGCATCTGCAAAATGTTCCCGGAGGTTTTTCACATTTTATTAGAGCAGGAGCTTTCCCAATTAGTCAGTTTATTGAGCCGATATTTAAGGGGATGTCAAATGAAACCGTGATGGTTTTGACTGAAATTTTCTGGTGGTTACATATTGTTGGAATTTTGGTATTTATGAATTATTTATATTTCTCAAAACACCTGCATATTTTATTAGCGTTTCCAAACACGTATTTTGCCAATTTAAGTCCTTTGGGACAATTTGATAATCTGGAAGCGGTAACCAAAGAAGTGAAACTGATGATGGATCCGAATGCTGATCCATTTGCAGCCGCTCCGGCAAATGAAAATCAAGTTCCCGGTAAATTCGGAGCCAGTGATGTGCAGGATTTGAATTGGGTACAATTGTTAAACGCTTATACGTGTACCGAATGTGGCAGATGTACCTCTTCTTGTCCGGCGAATCTAACGGGAAAAAAATTATCTCCCCGCAAGATTATGATGGATACCAGAGACCGACTGGAGGAAGTGGGAAGAAATATAGATGCCAATAAAGGTATTTTTGTTCCAGATAATAAATCATTGTTGAATGACTATATCACTCCGGAAGAGTTGTGGGCATGTACCTCCTGTAACGCTTGTGTCGAAGAATGTCCGGTAAATATTAACCCATTATCTATTATTATGGATATGCGTCGCTACTTAGTAATGGAACAAAGTGCAGCGCCGAATTCTTTGAACGCCATGATGACTAATATTGAAAATAATGGTGCACCTTGGCAGTACAACCAACAAGACCGATTGAATTGGAAAAATGAAAATTAATAGTTAATAGCTTTCCTTTTTAGTCTACGGATTAAAAACGAATTTTCATTTTTTATTTTTTGTTTGTTTAATAAACGAACCGCTAACAGAATAAAAAAATAGACATGTCTGAAAATTTAATAGTGCCAACAATGGCCGAAATGCTGGCTCAGGGAAAACAACCGGAAGTTTTGTTTTGGGTAGGTTGTGCAGGAAGTTTTGATGATAGAGCCAAAAAAATCACCAAGGCATTTGTTCGAATATTAAATCGTGCCAATGTCTCTTTTGCAGTTCTTGGAGCAGAAGAAAGTTGTACTGGAGATCCAGCCAAAAGAGCAGGAAATGAGTTTTTGTTTCAAATGCAGGCCATGATGAACATTGAGGTTTTGAATGGGTATGAAGCAAAGAAAATTGTTACGGCTTGTCCGCATTGTTTCAATACGTTGAAAAATGAGTATCCGGAATTAGGAGGTCATTACGAAGTGATTCATCATACCGAATTTTTGAAATCCTTATTGGATGGTGGAAGACTAACTATTGAAGGTGGACAATTCAAAGGAAAACGAATTACATTTCATGATCCTTGTTATTTAGGAAGAGCGAATAATATTTATGAAGCACCAAGGAATTTAATTCAAAAATTAGACGCCGAATTAGTAGAAATGAAGCGTTCTAAGGCTAATGGATTATGTTGTGGTGCCGGTGGAGCCCAAATGTTTAAAGATGCCGAACCGGGAAACAAAGAAGTTAATATTTTGAGAACAGAAGGAGCTCTTGAAGTTCAACCTGAAATTATTGCTGCCGGTTGTCCGTTTTGTAATACAATGTTGACTGACGGAATTAAAAATAAAGAAAGAGAAGGGGATGTGAAAGTGATGGATATTGCTGAATTGATCGCCAATGCTCAAGATTTATAAGCAGATTACGAAATAAAAATTAAAAGTGGTAACCCTGAGCTTGTCTGAGGGTTAAATTTATAACCCATAAATCATATTTAAGATGTACGTTCCTTTTGAAAATTTACCGGAAGATTCCAGAATTTGGATTTATCAATCGAATAGAAAATTTTCGGATGCTGAATTTGCTGAAATAGCAACAGCATTAGAATCTTTTTTAGAAGGTTGGGCGGCTCACGGTACGAGTTTAGAATCGTCTTATCTGTTAAAATACAATCGTTTTATCATCATAGCTGTAAATCAGGAAGTGCAAGCTGCAACAGGCTGTTCGATTGATTCTTCAGTAGAATTCATTCAAAGTCTGGAAAAGAGATATGATGTGGATTTATTGGATAAAATGAATGTGACATTCAAATTAGGGGAACATATTGCGCATAAGCCATTGATCGATTTTAAAAAAATGGTAAAAGACAAAGCGGTTACCGAAAATACTATTGTGTTTAATAATTTAGTTAATTCCATTGAGGAATTTAATGAGTCCTGGGAAGTTCCGGCATTAGATAGTTGGCACAGTCGTTTTTTTTAAACCAATTCATTCATTATAAATAAAAGGCATTTGAATTTCCGGATGTCTTTTTTTATTTCAAAAGGTTCCGATTTTAAATAGGAAGTGTTTAAAGCATACATTTCTATTTCTTATTCATTTAAAATTATTTAAATAGTATATGAAAATTGCAATAGTTTGTTATCCTACTTTTGGTGGGAGTGGGGTTGTAGCTACCGAACTAGGTCTTGAATTGGCTCGATTGGGTCATGAAGTCCATTTTATAACGTACAGTCAACCCGTTCGTCTGGCCCTATTAACGGCCAATGTTCACTATCATGAGGTAAACGTACCCGAATATCCATTATTTCACTATCAGCCCTATGAGTTGGCTTTGTCCAGTAAATTAGTTGATACGGTGAAATTGTATAATATAGAAATATTGCATGTGCATTACGCTATTCCGCATGCCTATGCCGGATATATGGCAAAACAAATGCTTAAAAGTGAAGGAATCCGCATTCCAATGGTTACGACTCTTCACGGAACTGATATTACGTTGGTAGGGAATCATCCCTTTTATAAACCGGCTGTAAGTTTTAGTATTAATAAATCAGATGTGGTAACTTCAGTGTCTCAAAGTTTAAAAGACGACACGTATAAACTGTTTAATATTAAAAAGGATATTCATGTAATTCCTAATTTTATCGAACTGGATAAAAATATTAAAGAGGACAAAATTCAATGTCATCGTTCGGTAATGGCTAAAGAGGGGGAACGGATTATTACCCATATCAGTAATTTCAGAAAGGTAAAACGCATTCCGGATGTAATCAAGGTTTTTTATAAAATCCAACAGGAAATTCCGTCTAAGTTGATGATGGTTGGTGATGGACCCGAAAAGGAAAAAGCGGAATACCTGTGTCAGGAATTAGGTATTCTGGATAAAGTAATCTTTTTTGGGAACAGTAACGAAATAGATAAGATCCTGAGCTATACGGATTTGTTTCTGTTGCCTTCGGAAACCGAGAGTTTTGGACTGGCCGCTTTGGAGGCTATGGCTTGGGGGGTTCCTGTTATTTCGAGTAATTCAGGAGGTTTGTCTGAAGTTAATTTCAATGGAGTTTCCGGTTATTTGAGTGATGTGGGGAATACTGATGAGATGGCTCAGAATGCCATTAAAATTTTAGCAGATGTCAAAGTGCTTTCGGAATTTAAAACCAATGCTTTATCAGTGGCTAAAAAATTTGACATCAAAAATATTTTACCGATGTATATTGATTTGTATCAAAAAGCAATCAAGAAATATTCCTAAATTTTCATAGTCTCAAAATGATTTATTAATTTAATAGTATGAAAAAAATAATAGTCATTGGTCTTTTGTTTTTTATTGCTTCTTGCGGAGGAAATAAATCGGTTGTAAGTGGAAAGAAAGTATTGTATGAAGTTTTAACGCAACAAAATGATGGGGGCGGAAATATTCATTTTTTTGAAATCCTGACAGAGCCCAATGAAATTAAAATGTTGCAAAATGATCCAAGATTAAAGAATAAAATCAATATCAATGATGTTATAGAATCCAACTTTATCATTTTAAATATGGGAGAAAAACCTACTGGCGGGTATGCTATTGGTGTAGATAATGTGATTGAAACACCTGAAAACATTGTGATTAAGGTCAAAGAAACCAACCCCGAGCCAGGTACTATGGTCACCCAGGGAATAACCTATCCATATTGTGTAGTCAAGGTTAATTCAAAAAAACAAATTGTCGTTAAATAAAAAATGCCGCTAATTTCTTGCGGCATTTTTTTATAAAATTTAGAACTGGTATCTGATACCTAATGCGATATCCGGTCCAAAATTATCATTTCTGAAATCACTTGAATTAAAATACAATTCAGGTCTGATGTCTAAAGAAAGTTGAAGTGGCACTTCGTCAAAACCATATTCTATTCCAAGGTCACCGGCAGCAAAAATAAAAGTTCCGTTATCGTCAATGTTTTTATTATTCCAACTACCTAAACCTCCACCTACACCAGCATACCAGTTAAAGTTTCCATCAAGATTCCAAACCCATTGGTAAATCCCTGTTAATTTGAATGCATCAACAGCATTACTGTTTCTCCAGCCTAAATCTAATTCGAGTCTGTTGTTGTCAGATAGTGCTCTTTGATAGGAAATTTCACCACCAAAACCATCGTTGTCTCCTAAACGTAATCCTAGTGCATTGTCCGAAATGTCTTGAGCTTGAGCGCTAAATGCTAATCCAATTAGCATAAAAGCCGATAAAATGATTTTTTTCATAAATAAGTAAATATTTGTTGTTACAAAGATATAACGAAAATAAACGTAAAGCTTGTGTAATAATTGTAGAATCCTATAAACTTTATAGTTTTAAAATTAATTTTTCTATTTTAAATCATTGGTAATAAAATATTTACGCAGATGTTTTTTTAGAGGATTTTTTTGATAAAATTACTGATTCAATGAGTTGATTCGTCAAAATGTTTTCTGAATCAGCATTGTTTTCATCGTCTTCAGGAAGGATGTTGTCATGATAATGGTATAATTTCCAACGTTTTTTTTGGTATTCTAATGCGGTTAAATTTTCGACCCAGTCTCCTGAATTCAGGTATAGTGTTGAACCATTTTTTGTTGTTTTTTTTATTTTTTTAGGTTCGTGAATATGACCACAAATAACATAATCGTAATTTTTTTCGATGGCCAATTCGGTAGCGGTTTCTTCAAAATCAGAAATATGTTTGACCGCTTTTTTGACGCTGGCTTTTATTCTTTTTGAGAAGGAATAAGGTTCTTTTTTCATTTTTACCAAACACCAATTGATAAAACGGTTAATCAAAATGAGATAATCATATCCCAAACCGCCTAATTTGGCAATCCATTTGGCATGATTGACCGAAGCATCAAAAACATCCCCATGAAAAATCCAGGCTTTTTTATCCTCTAATTCCAGTACCAGTTTATCACAAAGCGTAAAATTACCCATGTCCATTTCACTAAATTTCCTCAACATTTCATCGTGATTCCCCGTAATGTAATAAACTTTGGTTCCTTTGGAAGCTAAGTTTATTATTTTTTGGATGACTTTTAAATGGGATTTAGGGAAATAGGATTTTCTAAATTGCCAAATATCGATAATATCTCCATTTAAGATTAATGTTTTTGGGTTTATCGATGACAGGTACTTATTGAGTTCTTTTGCGTGGCTGCCATAGGTCCCTAAATGAACATCTGAAATGACAACCAACTCAACTTTTCTTCTTTTCAATGTTTTTTAATTTGAATTTCAGCAAATTAATGTATTTGTAGCTGAATAAAATGAAAATTAAGGTTAAGAAATAGGGTTCAGTATTAATTGAAAGTCAAGAATCTCATACTGTTTTTTAAAACTTAAACTTCAAATTTTAAAACTAAAATAGTACTTTTGCTCAAAACGAATTATAATGGCAGGAAATAGCTACGGCACACTATTTAGAATTACCACTTTTGGAGAATCACATGGAGAAGCTTTAGGAGGAATTATAGATGGATGTCCTTCAGGAATAACATTAGATTTAGAGGCAATTCAACGTGAAATGTCAAGAAGAAAACCGGGTCAATCGGCTATCGTAACCCAACGAAAAGAACCGGATGACGTACAGTTTTTATCCGGGATTTTTGAAGGAAAAACCACCGGGACACCAATAGGTTTTATCATACCGAACACCAATCAAAAATCAGACGATTATTCCCATATAAAAGACAATTATAGACCGAGTCATGCGGATTACGTATATGATAAAAAATACGGTTTCCGCGATTATAGAGGAGGAGGACGAAGTTCAGCCCGTGAAACTGCAAGTAGAGTAGTGGCAGGAGCTATTGCAAAACAGATGTTATCTGATATAAAAATTAATGCTTATGTATCTTCGGTAGGGCCTCTTTCTTTAGAAAAACCGTATCAGGAATTGGATTTTTCTAAAATCGAAAGCAATCCGGTTCGTTGTCCGGATGAAGCAATGGCAGCTACCATGGAAGATTACATCAAACAAATCCGTAAAGAAGGAGATACTGTGGGCGGAACCGTAACCTGTGTGATACAAAATGTACCTATTGGTTTAGGAGAGCCTGTTTTCGATAAATTACATGCCGAATTAGGGAAAGCCATGCTTTCTATCAATGCGGTAAAAGGATTTGAATTCGGAAGCGGTTTTTGTGGTTCTAAAATGAAAGGAAGTGAACACAACGATTTATACAATGCCGATGGAACGACTAAAACCAATCTTTCAGGAGGAATTCAAGGAGGGATAAGCAACGGAATGGATATTTATTTCCGCGTGGCTTTCAAGCCTGTGGCCACCATCATGCAAAAACAGGATTCTTTAGACAATAAAGGAAATATTACCGAGATGACCGGTAAAGGACGTCATGATCCTTGCGTTGTACCCCGTGCAGTGCCTATTGTTGAAGCGATGGCGGCAATTGTATTGGCTGATTTTTATTTGATAAATAAAACATATTAATAGATTATATTATCGAAATAATCATATTGTTTTTTAACAATGTAATAATTATAAAAAGGTGAAGTATTAATTTTTATTATACTCACCTTTTTTTTGTACATTTTGTCCAGATTTTAATTTTAAAGCCAGATAAAATGACGCAAAATAAAACTTCAAAACCATCACTCATAGGAAATCTTACTTTCCAAATTTTAATTGCAATGTTTTGTGGTGCTGTTTTAGGAATTGTTATTCATAATTCAATTGCGGTAGAAACAGCCCAGTCGTTCAGCAACAAAATAAAAATGTTGGCCACTGTCTTTATTCGCTTGGTTCAAATGATAATTTCTCCTTTGGTTTTTACCACTTTGGTTGTTGGAATTGCCAAATTAGGCGACATTAAAGCGGTAGGAAGAATTGGAGGGAAATCATTATTGTGGTTTTTTACAGCCTCATTTCTTTCGTTATTATTGGGAATGTTTTTTGTAAACCTACTTCAACCCGGAGTAGGACTTAATTTATCAAACGTTGATTTGGCTTCTGTTTCAGAGGTAACGGCCAAAACTCAAAATATCACTTTTGAAAATTTTGTAGAGCATATTGTGCCTAAAAGTATTTTTGAGGCAATGGCCACCAATGAAATTTTGCAAATTGTTGTTTTCTCTATTTTCTTTGGTTTAGCCGCAGCTTCTTTGGGAGATTATGTAAAACCTGTTGTCAGTGCTTTAGATAAGACTTCGCATATTGTGCTAAAAATGGTAAACTATGTTATGAAGTTTGCTCCTATAGGTGTTTTTGGCGCTATAGCCGGTGTATTTGCCGTGAGGGATTTTCAGGAATTGGTGATAACCTATTTCAAATTCTTTGGTTCTTTCTTGATTGGGATTTCTTCTATTTGGATTGTATTGATACTGGTGGGCTATATTTTTCTTAAAAGTAGAATGACCATTTTACTTCAAAGAATTATAGGGCCATTAATTATCGCCTTTGGAACCACAAGCAGCGAAGCCGTTTTTCCTAAGCTTACAGAAGAATTGGAACGTTTTGGGGTAAAAGACCGAATCGTTTCGTTTATGTTGCCGTTGGGCTACTCTTTTAACTTAGATGGCAGTATGATGTATATGACCTTTGCAAGCATTTTTATTGCCCAGGCGTATGGGATTCATTTAGATTTAGGAACCCAAATGACCATGCTTTTGGTTTTGATGCTTACCAGCAAAGGAATTGCAGGTGTGCCAAGAGCGAGTTTGGTGGTTGTAGCTGCCACTTGTGGAATGTTCAAAATTCCTATTGAAGGGATCGCCTTGATTTTGCCAATAGATCATTTTTGTGATATGTTTCGCAGTGCTACCAATGTTCTGGGGAATGCCCTGGCTACATCGGTAGTGGGGAAATGGGAAGGACAGGATGAAGAAGTAATAGTGGTAACAGAATAAGCTACAAGTAGTTTTATAAAAAAAAAGAAAGATATTTAAGATTTTTCTTCTATTTTTTGCATTGAGAATCTAATGTTCATTTACAGTTAAAAAGCAGAAAGGAATGAGATATTTTATCCATTCCTTTCTGCTTTTCTTTTAAATAAGGATAATGTTAATTGATTGCAATAGTTTTAGTGGCACTCTTTTTAGGACCTTCTTTTTTTGCAATATCAACATGCAAAATACCATCTTTGTAATTTGCTTTTACACTATTTTCATCAGCATAATCAGGAAGACTAAAGGATCTGCAGAAAGATTGATAATTAAACTCTTTTCTGTAATAATTATCTTTTTTTCTCTTTTCTTCTTTTTCTTCCTCTTTTTCTGAAGAAATGGTTAGCATGTGATTGTCGATTTCAACTTTGAAATCTTCTTTTTTCAAGCCAGGGGCAGCCAGTTCAACTTCAATTTTTTTATCTGTTTCTTTTAAGTTAACAGATGGTAAACTACTTCCCATGGCAGAAAAATTTTTGTCTGTCCAGTCCATCAAATCTTTTGATAAAAAGTCATCAAAAATTGTACTTGCTAACGGAGAGAATCCGCTTCTTTTTACTAGTGATTCCATAATTATTATTTTAAAGATTAATTGATTTAATTCTCTTAAAATTAATAATTTATAAGTTTTAACACAATGATTTTAATAATTATTTAACTGTGTATTAGGAAGTTATGTAATAAAAAAAGACATCTTTTATTAATAAGTAAAAGATGTCTTTTTGGATGTTTTAAAATATAATCAGAGATTAATACCAGCGTTTTTTATTTTGTTTGGAAGCTTCAGATTTTCGTGATTTATGTGCCCCACCACTTCGGTTGGAATTTTTAGGTTTCATTGATCCGCCTGGAGCTGTCTCCGGACTTCCGGCATGCCAAGGATAGGGATGGTCACTAATGGTTTTTACATCAACCTTAATCAATTTCTGAATGTCTTTCCAATACGGATGTTCGTCTTTACCGCAAAATGAAATCGCAATTCCGCCATTTCCTGCACGACCGGTTCTACCAATACGGTGTACATAGGTCTCCGGGATATTAGGCAAGTCAAAATTGATCACATAAGGCAATTGATCGATATCTATTCCGCGTGCCGCGATATCGGTAGCAACCAGTATGCCCACTTCTTTATTTTTAAAAGCATCCAGAACCCGTTGTCTCGCGTTTTGGGATTTATCCCCGTGAATGGCTTCAGCGGGAATATTTTTTTTACGTAGCGCTTTTACCACATTGTCTGCCCCGTGTTTGGTTCTGGAAAAAACCAAGACATCAGTTAAATTTTCATTTTGGATTAAATGATACAGCAGGTTTCTTTTTTCGCCTTTTTCAACAAAGTAAAGACGCTGTTCTACTTTTTCAGCGGTAGAGGATACCGGTGATACGGTTACAGTGGCAGGGTCGGTTAAAAACATTTCGGCTAATTCCCGGATTGCAATAGGCATGGTAGCAGAGAAAAATAAGGTCTGTCTGTTTTTAGGTGTCAGTTTTACTATTTTTTTTACGTCATTCACAAATCCCATATCCAGCATTTGATCGGCTTCATCAAGCACTAAAGTATGCAAATGATTCAAATCGATAAATCCCTGTTTGTGCAAATCAAGTAATCGGCCCGGTGTTGCAATTAAAATGTCAACGCCTTTTTTTAACGTATCCACTTGTGGGTTTTGGGAAACACCGCCAAAGATAGTCAACTGGGTCAAATTAGTGTATTTGCCATAGGTGTCAAAACTTTGACCTATTTGTACAGCAAGTTCTCTGGTTGGGGTAACAATTAAGGCGCGTATTTGTTTGGCTTTTTTAGAGGATCCAACAATACGATGTAATTGATGTATAATAGGGATGGCAAATGCAGCCGTTTTTCCGGTTCCTGTTTGAGCACAGCCGATTAAATCCCGCCCTGCTAAAACTAAAGGGATTGCCTGTTCTTGAATTGGTGTTGGGGTAGTATAGCCTTCTTCATATACGGCTTTTTGTATACTTTTTGAAAGTGATAAGTCTTCGAATAACATATTTTTGGTATTAAATATCTTGTATTATGTACAAAGATAGTTTGGCAAAGATAGTGTTATTATTTTTGATGCTTGTTTATTCTCGTTTTTAGGTGTAATTCTAAAGTAAGGAGTGTTCTTTTTAAAAAGAATTAGCCAATACTGTTATTCGATTTTATAAAATCGGTAACCAGATAACCGATGAGTTTTCCAATGATATGGCTGTTTTTTTGATCTCCCAAATCAGGAGCTCCTTCGCAAATATGTAAATAAGAAGCATTTTTGTTTTTCCCGAAAAAAGAAATAAATTTTCGGAGTTCTTCTACAGAAAAGCCGCTTAAAGTCATCGAACTACTGGCGACATTTGGGATAGCGTCTAAATCAATTTCAATTCCGTACGGATCCGTTTTGATGAATTCTAGTGCTTCAATCATTTCCAGGTCAAAGTATTTTTCTTTGCGGATGTTTAGACTGTCATAGGTGTTGAAACGAACCCGTTCCTCTGTTTTTTTTATAATGTCTAAAACATTTTTGGAGGTATAATTTTCATGAAGTCCAAAAATGAAATATTTTTTCAAAAAACCTTCTTCATAGGCATAAGAGAATCCGTTGCCACTATGACGTCCTTCTAAAATTCTAAAATCGGATTGGCTGTCAAAATTTATGGCATTAATAGGTTTTCCTTTGGCAAGCGCAGTTCCTTTGATATTTCCGTAAGAATTGTTTTGCCCCCCTCCGATAATTATTGGGGTTTTTCCGGATTTAATAATATGAAAAATGATATGACATACTTCTTTGTCAATTTTGGCCACTAATTGACTCAATTTTGTTCGGTCGGTAATGTTGTTGAAATCTAAAGATTCGACTTCTTTCATTTCTTCGTACACATTGATTTGGCCTAAAACCATGATTTGGCTTCCTTTGCAAAAACGATTGTGTTGGATATTGGCAATTCCTTTGATGGCAGTTTCCCAAGCGGATGCGGCACCAGGCCGACCATAGTTGGCCCTGATTCCGATATCTTCGGGAATTCCTAATAATACATATTTGGCATTACAGGTTTTTAAAAACGAAAAGGGATCAGTTCCTTTAGGTACTGTAATCATTTTTTCTCCAAATTTTATTTCACCATTTCTATGGTTAGTAACCTTTGCAAGTTCCGTGATTGTAAAAGGAAGAAGCTTCTCCATAAAAAAAAATTTTACCAAAAATAATATAATTGTGTTAACTTACGTTAATACTTAAATATATATTATTAAATTTGGAAATATATTATTAGAATTCAAAAAAAAACAACTAAAAAAATGGAAAACCAACAAAAAAATTCAAGTCTAAAAGCAGTTATAGCTGTGTTAGCAGTCCTTTTAGTAGGAAGTTTAGTTTATATCTTTAAAATGTCCTCTGATGTAAAAGTAGTACAGACAGAGTTAAAAACTACCGTAACTGAAAAAGAATCAGTTATGAAAGAATTGCAGGATTTAAAAGCAACATACGATGCTGCTATCGCAGAGAATACTTCGATGTCTGAAGAGTTAATTCAAGAAAGAGACAAAGTGGTAAATTTAATGAATGATATCAAACATTCAAAAGGAGATGCTTCTAAATATAAATCTCAGCTTTTGGCTTTACAAAACAACATGAAAGTTTTGATGGCTGAAAATGAAGGTTTAAAAAAGGACAATAAAACATTAACTGTACAACGCGACAGTACCATAGTTGTACTTGGGGAATCTAAAAAATACAATGAGGTATTAGCAGGACAAAATGAAGAGTTAGCCAAAACAGTAGAAAAAGGTTCTAAATTGACTGTTTTAAACATGAAAACTTCGGCTTACAAATTGAGAAGTTCCGGAAAACAAATCGTTACAGATAAAGCTAGTAAAGCAGATATGCTTAAAATCAGTTTTACTATTGCAGAAAATCAGATTGCAAAATCAGGGGACAAAACCTATTATGTGCAAGTTATTGACAGTAAAAACAATGTTTTGGGTGATAAACAAACTCAAAGTTTTGGAGATCAAAGTTTGACGTACAGTTTTACAACCAATGTAAAATATGAGAACAAAACGGTTAATGTTTCTGAGGATTTACCTGGAAAAGATTTTGCTAAAGGAACTTATTTCGTGAATGTATTTGATAAAAATGAATTAGTTTCAAAAACAAGCTTTACTTTAAAATAAATAATAGTAATCCTCATAATATATATAATAAAAAAATCGGAGCCCTTGGGCTCCGATTTTTTTTATGAATGAATCTCTTTGAAAATGATTTTTTTAAAATGTTGCAACAAATCAAATAAATTATTCCGAAACGGTAATTTCGAACATTTTGTCCCAATTTTTACCCGTTACAAAAATGGTTTTGGTTTTCGGATTGTAAGCGATTCCGTTTAAAACATCTTCAGAAGTTGCATTGATTGATTTTCTTAATCCAGACATGTCTAGGATCCCTTCAACCGCTCCAGTACTTGGGTTAACAACCGCAATAGCGTCTTTTTGCCATACATTAGTATAAATTTTACCGTTGATCCATTCCAATTCATTGATGGATTTTATTTTGGAACTTCCGGAATATACATTTACGTAATCTACCATTTTTTGGGTTGCAGGGTTCATTTTCCAGATTTTCTCAGTTCCATCCGTTTGGTATATGGAGGTTCCGTCATTGGTCATTCCCCAACCCTCAATCTCTTTTTCAAAAGTGAATGTTTTTTCCAGTTTTAAAGTCTTAGCATCATAAATAAAACCTGTTTTTTCCTGCCAAGTCAGTTGAAATAATTTTCCGTTGATAAAAGTGATTCCTTCTCCAAAATATTTTTTATCAAGATTAATTTGTTTAAAAACTTTAGCTGTTTTATAATCGTATTTTCTTAAATAAGAAGCTCCGTTTTGTCCAGTACTTTCATATAATGTATCATTATGAAATTCTAAACCTTCGGTAAATGAACCCTTGTCATGAGGATAGGTGTTTATAACTTTATATTTCAATAATTTAGGTTGTACATTCGAAACCAATTCCACTCTTGCAGTAGCTTCTGAATTCTCACCTCCAAAATAAACTAACGCTTTGAGGTTTTGATAACCTAATTTTTGATTTTTTAAATCAAAGGATAATTTTTCCGGTCCTTTTGAAGTTTTGATTTTGGTATCGTTTATATAGTAAATAATACTATCAATAGCTTTTGAATTAGGATTCAGGATTTCTAGATTAATGGCTTCCTGTGGGAGATATGTCTCTTTTAATTTAGAAGAATCGAAATTAAATAAGGTGTTTTCTCCTTTTTTTGTATTGCCGCAATTTGTAAGAGAGATTCCTAATAAAATGATAGATAGTAAGTTATGTTTTTTCATGGGTTTAATTTTGAATAAGCCAATATACAATGTTATTTTAAGAGCGCCAAGCGCTTGCAAAAATACAAAAAGATTGTATATTTGCACCGGCAAGTCCTACACGACCAGCTCCTGCAGACTCCCCCAGGATGGGAACATAGCAAGGGTACGCGGTTGAGCGGTGCGATGTAGGTCGCTTGCCATTTTTTTTATTTTTTATTCTAGACTTGATTCCGATTCTTTTTTAGAAATAATACCAATACAGTCTTCCTTCGGGAGGATTTTTTTATTTTTGACCTATTCGAAAAGAATGGAGCTCATTATCAAATAGGTTTTCAAACACCATATATCTAGACTTTAAACTAAAATGATGAATAAAGTAGTTTTAATTACGGGAGGTTCCTCAGGAATTGGAAAATCAATTGGGGAGTTTTTGCATCAAAAAGGCTTTGTGGTTTACGGTACCAGTAGAAATCCGGAACGGATATTGAATTCTATTTTCCCGTTATTGCCATTAGATGTTCGGAGCACAGCATCTATCCAAGCAGTGGTTGCCAAAATTATTGCTGCCTCAGGCAAATTGGATATTGTAATTAACAATGCGGGGGTTGGAATTACGGGGCCTTTGGAAGAAATTCCTACGGATGAAATTAAGAATAATTTTGAAACTAATTTTTTTGGTCCAATTGAAGTGATGAGAGCGGTGTTGCCACAAATGCGCAAGCAAAAATCGGGTTTAATTATCAATGTAACTTCTATTGCAGGTTATATGGGATTGCCGTATCGCTCGGTGTATTCTGCATCAAAAGGGGCTTTAGAATTAATTACCGAAGCCCTGCGTATGGAAGTAAAACCTTTTGGGATAGCAATTACCAATGTCGCTCCGGGGGACTTTGCTACCAATATTGCTTCAGGGCGTTATCATGCCCCTGTAATTAAGGATTCAGCTTATCAAAAAGTGTATGGAGATATGCTTGCAACGATGGATGAGCATGTAGACACCGGTAGTAATCCGAATGAAATGGCTGAGGCGGTTTATAAGATTATTCAAACTAAGAATCCAAAAATTCATTATAAGGTAGGTGCTTTTATGCAGAAATTTTCGATTATATTAAAGAGAATTTTGCCTGATAAAGTATATGAAAAAATGCTGATGAATCATTATAAGTTGTAATTTTGCACCGATTTTTACAGGCATGAAGGTTTTGGTACCCGTTTTTTGCTTTTGCAATAGCATTTAATTTTCCTCGACGGGGTATACTATAAAAAAGATATACACAATTAAATATAAATATATTATGAAGTTTTTTATTGACACAGCTAATTTAGCTCAAATTAAAGAAGCACAGGCATTAGGCGTTTTGGACGGCGTTACTACAAATCCGTCATTGATGGCCAAAGAAGGAATCACCGGAAAAAATAATATTTTGAAACATTATGTTGACATTTGTAATCTTGTTGACGGTGATGTAAGTGCCGAAGTAAATGCAATGGACTTTGATGGAATGGTGAAAGAAGGAGAAGAATTGGCTGAATTGCACGAGCAAATTGTGGTAAAATTGCCTATGACCAAAGAAGGGGTTATGGCTGCTAAATATTTTTCTGAAAAAGGAATCAGAACCAATGTAACTTTAGTATTTTCTGCAGGTCAGGCTTTATTGGCTGCCAAGGCTGGAGCCACTTATGTTTCTCCGTTTATCGGTCGTTTGGATGATATTTCTACAGACGGTTTGGCTTTGATTGAAGAAATCAGATTGATTTACGATAACTACGGGTACGAAACGCAAATTCTTGCTGCTTCTGTTCGTCACACGATGCATATTGTAAACTGTGCAAAAATTGGAGCAGACGTGATGACAGGACCACTTTCGGCTATTGCAGGTTTGTTGAAACACCCATTAACAGATAATGGATTGGCTCAGTTTATTGCTGATTTTGAAAAAGGAAATAAATAATATAGAATTCCATTTTCTATTGATATAAAAAATCCCATTAGCCGAGGCTAATGGGATTTTTAGTTTTTAGGAGCCTGTTTGAAATTTATTTTCTGACGAACGGAGGCAATAATTTGGAAGATACTTCTCCAAAACCAATTCGCACCTGGCTATTTTGACAAAATCCTTTCATAATCACCGTGTCATTATCATTGACGAATTTTCGATCGGAGCCATCATTTAATTGGATTGGATTTTTTCCGCCCCAGGTTAATTCGAGCATAGACCCGTAATTTTCTTTTGTAGGGCCCGAAATCGTTCCGGATCCCATCATATCTCCTGAGTTTATTCTGCAGCCATTAGAAGTATGGTGTGTCAGTTGCTGGTTCATTGTCCAATACATATATTTGAAATTAGACCGGCTCACTACGGTAGCTTCTTTGTTTTCGGGTTGTATGGCAACTTCCAGATTGATATCGAAGGAATGTTTTCCTTTTTGTTGTAAATACGGTAATGGACTTGGCACTTGTTTTGGACCAGGAACCCTAAACGGTTCTAAGGCATCCATGGTTACAATCCAAGGAGAGATAGAGGTCGCAAAGTTTTTAGAGAGGAATGGACCAAGTGGCATGTATTCCCATTTTTGAATATCGCGAGCCGTCCAGTCATTCAATAAAACCATTCCGAAAATATAATCGGCAGCCTCGTTTATCGGAATCATTTCTCCCATGATATTGGCATCGGTGGTGATGAATGCAGTTTCCAGTTCGAAATCGACTGCCCTTGAGGAACCAATAACCGGTGTGGTTTCTCCATGCGGAAGCGTTTGTCCGATAGGTCTGTGAACCGGAATTCCTGAAGGAACAATGGTAGAACATCTACCATGGTAGCCTACAGGCATGTGGAGCCAGTTGGGTAATAATGCATTTTCGGGGTCCCGAATCATTTTGCCTACATTGGTGGCGTGTTCTTTACTCGAATAAAAATCGGTGTAATCACCAATTAATACCGGTAATTGCATCTCGACTTCATTCATTTTAAAAATAACAATGGCTCTGTGGCTTTGATTGTCTCTTAATTGAGGATTATTTTCATCAAAAATATCAGCAATACGGTTTCGAACCAATCGCCAGGTTTTTTTACCATCAGAGATAAAATCATTCAGCGTGTCCTGCATGAACATATCATCCGTTAATTCGATGCCAGAAAAATAATTCAATTGCTGTAATGCTCCTAAATCTATGGCAAAATCACCAATTCGGGTTCCTACGGTTACTATGTTTTCTTTGGTAAGAAAAACACCGAAAGGAATGTTTTGAATGGGGAAATCGCTGTTAGGAGGGACTTCTAACCATGAATTTCTACTGGTATCGTTGGCAGATATAGGCATAATATGTTAATTTTTTGTTGAAAATTATATATCAAATATATCATAAACTAACTGTTTGACAAACGTTTTTTTGTATTTTTGCTGCAAATTAACTAAAATCGAAGAAATGCAACGCGACGAACAAATTTTTGACCTTATTCTAGAAGAACAAGAAAGACAAATTCATGGATTGGAACTAATTGCTTCAGAGAACTTTGTGAGTGACGAAGTGATGGAAGCTGCCGGATCCGTTTTGACCAATAAATATGCTGAGGGATATCCTGGAAAAAGATACTACGGAGGTTGTGAAGTAGTTGATATAGTTGAGCAAATAGCAATTGACAGAGCTAAAGAATTATTTGGTGCTGAATATGCTAACGTGCAACCACACTCTGGTTCTCAAGCAAACTCATCTGTTTTTCATGCTTGTCTGAAACCGGGTGATAAAATTTTAGGTTTTGATTTATCTCATGGTGGTCACCTGACTCACGGTTCACCTGTGAATTTTTCAGGACGTATCTACAATCCGGTTTTCTACGGAGTAGATAAAGAAACAGGACGTTTAGATTATGATAAAATCCAAGAAATTGCTACTAAAGAACAACCAAAATTAATTATCGCCGGAGCTTCTGCGTATTCCCGTGATATGGATTTTGAGCGTTTTAGAGTAATTGCTGATAGTGTTGGTGCTATCTTGATGGCTGATATTTCTCATCCTGCAGGCTTAATTGCCAAAGGTTTGATGAATGACCCAATTCCTCACTGTCATATCGTTACCACTACAACTCACAAAACATTACGTGGGCCACGTGGAGGTTTAATCTTGATGGGGAAAGATTTTCCAAATCCATTCGGATTGACAACTCCAAAGGGAGAAGTACGAATGATGTCTAACTTATTAGACTTAGCCGTATTCCCAGGAAATCAAGGTGGACCTTTAATGCACATCATTGCTGCAAAAGCAGTTGCTTTTGGTGAAGCTTTACAAGACGAGTTCTTTACTTATGCCCGTCAATTGCAAAAAAATGCTAACGCTATGGCGGATGCTTTTGTAAAAAGAGGATACGATATCATTTCTGGTGGTACAGACAACCACATGATGTTGATTGACTTAAGAAATAAAGGAATTTCTGGAAAAGAGGCTGAAAATGCTTTGGTAAAAGCAGAAATCACGGTAAATAAAAACATGGTTCCTTTTGATGATAAATCTCCATTTGTAACTTCTGGTATCCGTGTAGGTACAGCTGCCATCACGACTCGTGGTTTGGTTGAAGAAGATATGGAAACTATTGTTGCGATGATTGACAAAGTATTGATGAATCATACTGACGAAGATGTTATCGAAGAAGTAGCCAATGAAGTAAACGAAATGATGAGCGAAAGAGCAATTTTCGTTTTCTAATAAAAAAAAATAATTTCAATTTTAAACCTTCAAAAGTTCGCTTTTGGAGGTTTTTTTAAATAAAACAATGTATTATGTCTGTATTGAGATTGAAATTACCAACGGATCCGCGTTGGGTAAATATTGTAGAAAAAAATATTGAAGAAATCTTGACCGATCATGCCTGGTGTGAGCAAAAAGCGGCCACCAATGCCATTACGATTATTACCAATAATTCGGAGCATCAGGATTTGGTTCAAGATTTATTGGCTTTGGCCAAAGAAGAAATCGATCATTTTGAGCAGGTACACAATATCATCATTAAAAGAGGATTAAAGTTGGGACGCGAACGCAAAGACGATTATGTGAATGAGTTGTACCAATACATGAAACGCAGCGGAAACGGAAGCCGGGTTTCGGGTTTGGTAGAGCGATTACTATTTTCGGCCATGATTGAAGCACGTAGCTGTGAACGTTTTAAAGTACTGTCCGAAAACATCCAAGATGAAGAATTAGCTGTTTTTTACAGAGAATTGATGGAAAGCGAAGCGGGACATTACACCACGTTTATCACCTATGCCCGAAAATATGGGGAAGGAATAGATGTAGAAAAACGTTGGAGAGAATGGTTGGCATTTGAAGAATCCGTGATTGCCAATTACGGTAAAAGTGAAACGATTCACGGTTAATATTCTTTTGATAATTAGGTTGCTGTTGTCATAATTATGTCTGATTAATTTCTTACTTTTAAAAGGATTAAGAAGTTTTTTTTTAGAAATGAAAATCTTAAAGAGTAATTAAAATTGATACTTATGCGAATAGAAACCGATTTAAAATTAGGATTTAAAGATGTAATGATCAGGCCCAAACGTTCAACCTTAAAAAGCAGATCCCAGGTTACTTTAGAAAGAGAGTTTCGTTTTTTGCATAGTACCACTACATGGAAAGGGGTGCCGATTATGGCTGCCAATATGGATACGGTGGGAACGTTTGATATGGCTTTGGCACTGGCTAAAGAAAAATTATTTACTGCCATTCATAAACATTACACTACTGAAGAATGGAAGGTATTTTTGAAAGATGCAACTCCTGAATTATACGATTATATTGCGGTGAGTACGGGTACTGGAAAAAAAGATTCCCAAAAAATAGCCGAAATTTTTGAGGCAAATCCCCAGATTAAATTCATTTGTATTGATGTAGCCAATGGTTATTCAGAACATTTTGTCAATTTCGTAAAACAGATACGCAAACAATATCCTGATAAGGTGATTATTGCGGGGAATGTGGTTACGGGCGAAATGGTAGAAGAATTATTGTTGGCAGGTGCTGATATTATTAAAGTTGGAATTGGGCCCGGATCGGTTTGTACTACCAGAGTCAAAACGGGTGTGGGCTATCCGCAACTTTCGGCGATTATTGAGTGCGCTGATGCGGCCCATGGTTTGGGTGGACATATCATCAGTGATGGTGGTTGTTCGACTCCCGGAGATGTGGCCAAAGCATTTGGAGCTGGATCCGATTTTGTGATGCTGGGCGGAATGTTTGCAGGACATACCGAAAGCGGTGGTGATTTAATCGAAATCAACGGAGAAAAAGTCAAGCAATTTTACGGAATGAGTTCCACTACAGCCATGGACAAACATGTGGGTGGTGTAGCTGAATACCGCGCGAGTGAAGGCAAAACCGTAACGGTACCATTCAAAGGCGATGTAGCGGCTACTTTATTGGATATTCTCGGCGGATTGCGCAGCACCTGTACTTATGTGGGCGCATCGAGATTGAAAGAATTAACCAAGCGTACCACTTTTATCCGGGTGAGTGAGCAGGAAAACACCATTTTTTCAAGATAAATTTTAAAACATCCTTTATGGTATTGATTTCAAAAGCAACTGAAAGCGACTTTGAAAGAATTCGTGACATTGCCTATAAAACCTGGCCGGTGGTTTACGGTGAAATACTTTCCAAAGCGCAATTGGATTACATGTTGGCCGCATTTTATTCTGACGAAGCCTTAAAAAAAAATTTGGTGTATCAAAAGCATCACTTTATCATGGTTTTTGATGAGGATAATGCGCTGGGTTTTGCGTCCTTTCAACATCATTATTCAGGAAAAAACACCACCCATTTGCATAAAATATATGTGCTTCCGGAAGCCCAAGGAAAAGGAATGGGGAAGTTGCTCATGGAAGCCGTTGTTGACGCTGCCAAAAAGAACCATTCGGATGCCCTTTCGTTGAATGTCAACCGGTTCAATAAAGCCGTTGCTTTTTATAAAAAAACAGGATTTGAAATTGTTGCCGAAGTCAACATCGAATTAGAACACGGCTATCTGATGGAAGATTATGTTATGGAAAGAAAAATGGAATTGTAATTAAGGGAATGTATTAGAATTAGTAGTTTAAAAACAAATTAATAAGTGATGTTTTTAAACTCTGTAAGTTCATATAAGCTCAATGGAGTTATACTACCAAAATATCATGCTTGAAGAGTAACCCTTTGACTCCTTCTACTGAAAATTGTGCTTTTTTCAGTTTTGTTTTTGCAGGGTCGATGGTGTAGTTATAACTGGTTCTGAAATCGGTTTTATTGGCTATGGCTTTTTCAAATTCCGAGCGGTATAAATCACAATAGTCAAAAACAGATTCACTTAAATCGGTAGCCATGAAATCGACCGCAATGAGACTGCAATCGATAAAAGAAGTTCCTTTCATTTTCAGGGCATAAAACTTAGAGAAATCCAACTGACAATTTTTAAAAGCAATTTCAAAAATCAATTTGTCACACATGGCAAAATTGACTTCTTTCATTTTACAGTAGTTAAAGCTCACGGTTCTTAACGCCACATGATTGATTCGGGAATTATTGAAATTACAATAATTGAAAATGCAATTGATAAAAGCCACTCCAATAAAATTGCATTGCGAGAAATCACAATGATTGAAAGTACAGCATTCAAATTCCTTTAAATTGAGCTCTTCGTCACCGTAAGTGATGTTGTTGTATTGGATGTCAAGGAAATAGTCTTGCATTTTTTAGATTTTAAATACGAGTTTGAGACATTATCAGTAAACAAAGAAACAAATTTCTGTAGTTGACCCTCTTTAAAATCGAATATTTTTTCAATGAAGAAATGATATGGAATCATTTTTTTTAAAAAATAAGTTAAAATTCATGAAATAAAATCAGTTAGTCGTTATCTTCGCCGACAATTATGAGAGCAATTGTTTTTTACATATATCTATGTTTTCTTCTGCTTTGCGGAGGGAATTTTTCATATGCGGATACGCAGCATGGAGTTGTAAACCACTCTTTTATTCAACATCTTCCAGAAAAACAGCAACTAAAATTTTCAAATCCGATTAAGAATAGTATAGTGACAGAGATTGCTGACATCGATTCGGATGAGGAATTTCACATTGATGATGATCATAATGATGGAACTGCCAATAAAGTTTTAGCAGAAAACCGCAGCATATTAAACAATTGGTATTTGACATTCTCCCGTCAGATTATTTTTAAGGATTACTCTAAACGTATTAAAATATTCGCACCCTTTTGCGGCTATTCAAATCCTATTTACATTACCCAACGTGTTTTAAGGATTTGATTCATAAGTATACATCGGTTACCCTGTTGCAATCCTGCGTGCCTTGTAGATGTATATTATTCTTTACTTCTTACTAAATGATGGTTCAGGTTTGAGCTTGGCAACTGATGTTTTTTTACATCTAAAGGAATCTATGCATTCCAACTATACAATCGTTTAATTTCCATTTTAAATCATGAAGAGAATTATCGTGTTCACGGGCTTAATTGCCTCGTTGTACCTATCAAGTTGTACATCTAAAAAAGAAGAAAAAGAAGAAGCTGTTAAGTTTACGGTTACCAATCCTACAGTGATTGACACTTCGTTCACAAAGCAATATGTTTCCCAGATTCGTTCCGTACGAAACATTGAAATCCGCGCTCAGGAAAAAGGATTTTTACAAAATATTTATGTTGATGAAGGCCAGTTTGTAAAAGCAGGTCAGTTGTTGTTCAGAATCATGCCAAAAATGTATGAAGCGGAGTTATTAAAAGCTAAAGCAGAACAAAAAGCAGCTGAAATAGAATTACAGAATGCCAAAACATTAGCCGATAAAAATATAGTTTCAAAAAATGAGCAAGCTATAGCTCAGGCTAAACTGGAACAAGCTAGAGCCGAAGTTGCACTGGCAAAATTACATTTGTCATTTACCGAAATCCGTGCTCCGTTTGATGGAACCATCGATAGAATTCCTAAAAAATTAGGAAGCCTTATTGATGAAGGAGAATTGTTGACCAGTCTTTCGGATAACAGCCAGATATATGCTTATTTTAATGTTTCTGAACCGGAATATCTGGAATATCAGACCAATGTCAAAGGACGTGCTGATAGCGAAGTCAATTTGCTTTTGGCTAATGGAGAAACCTTAAAATACAAAGGAAAGGTTGAAGTGATTGAAAGTGAGTTTGATAGTGAGACTGGTAATATTGCCTTTAGAGCAAAATTTCCTAATCCGAACAAACTTTTAAAGAATGGTGAAACAGGTTCGGTACTCATGAAAGTTCCTGTTAGAAACGCATTAATTATTCCACAAAAAGCTACTTATGAAATACAAGACAAAAAATATGTATTTGTAGTAGATAAAAACAATGTAATCAAATCCAAGGAAATTACCGTAAAAGGAGAAATGCCTGATTTGTATGTTGTAGATTCTGGAATTGCATTAGAGAACAAAATAGTATTAGATGGTATTCAAAAAGCCAATGATGACGATAAAATTAAATACGATTATATCAATCCAAAAGAAGTGTTGTCTAGCTTGAAATTAAAAGCAGAGTAGTCGTTTTAACTATTTAAAAAATATAAATATGTTTAATAAATTTATACAAAGACCTGTATTGTCGATTGTAATATCGCTGGTAATTGTCTTTTTGGGAGTATTGGCAATGACAAGTTTGCCAGTAACACAATTCCCTTCTATTTCACCGCCAAAAGTAAACATTACGGCTGATTATCCGGGAGCCAATGGTGAATTGATGGTTAAAGCTGTAATAATACCTCTTGAAAGAGCCCTTAATGGAGTCCCTGGGATGAAGTATATTACATCTGATGCCGGAAATGATGGAGAAGCGAATATTCAGGTAATATTTAATCTGGGTACAGATCCCAACCAGGCAGCTATTAATGTGCAAAACCGGGTATCTTCTGTAATCAATAAATTGCCCCCATTGGTAGTGAGGGAAGGTTTAAAAATCACACGTGAAGAGCCTAACATGCTTTTGTATGTTAACTTATTCAGTACCGATCCCAAAACAAGTCAAAAATTCCTTTTTAATTACGCTGATATTAATATCCTTTCCGATATAAAACGGGTTAACGGGGTAGGTGTTGCGGATATTTTAGGAAATCGTGAATATGCGATGCGAATTTGGTTGAAACCTGACAGAATGTTGGCTTACAAAATATCTGCCGACGAAGTGATGGAAGCTTTAAGTGACCAAAGTTTAGAAGCTTCTCCGGGTAAAACGGGAGAAAGTTCGGGTAAAAGATCCCAGGCTTTTGAATATGTATTGAAATACAAAGGGAGGTACACTACTCCAGAGGGGTACGAAAATATAGTGGTACGATCGAATGCCAATGGGGAATTACTTCGATTGAAAGACGTTGCCGATGTGGAGTTTGGAAGCTCTATGTATGATATTTATTCGAGTATCGACGGGAAACCCTCTGCAGCGATTACGATTAAACAATCCTATGGTAGTAATGCCAGCCAGGTAATTAAAGACGTTAAAGCAAAACTGGAAGAATTAAAGAAAACGTTTCCAAAAGGAATGGATTACGAAATCAGTTATGATGTATCTAAATTTTTGGATGCCTCTATCGAAAAAGTAATTCATACACTGGTAGAAGCCTTTGTATTGGTAGGTTTAGTAGTATTCCTGTTTTTGGGAGACTGGCGTTCAACGCTTATTCCTGCTATTGCGGTTCCAGTTTCCTTAATTGGTACATTTGCCTTTATGCAAATGTTTGGAATCACCATCAACCTGATTACTTTATTTGCACTTGTATTAGCGATTGGAGTCGTTGTCGATGATGCGATTGTAGTGATTGAAGCCGTCCATGCCAAAATGGAAGAAGAACATCTTTCTGCCCGAAAAGCGACTAAAAAAGCGATGACAGAGATTGGTGGAGCGATTATCGCGATTACCTTTTTGATGGCTGCGGTTTTCATACCAGTTGCCTTCATGTCAGGACCAGTAGGTATTTTTTACCGTCAGTTTTCGATCACGATGGCTACTTCAATTATTCTTTCGGGGGTAGTAGCCTTAACGCTTACACCAGCATTATGTGCTTTGATGTTGAAAAACACGCATGGTAAAGAGCGACCTAAAAATTTAATCAATCGATTTTTAGATGGTTTCAATAATAAGTTCAATCACCTATCAAACGGATACCAAAAAATATTAGCGATTTTTATCAATAGAAGATCGGTATCTATTGGTGTTTTATTAGCATTCTGTGTGGGGATCTTTTTCATCAACAACAGTCTTCCTTCCGGATTTATTCCGAGTGAAGATCAGGGAATGTTTTATGCTATTATCCAGACTCCTCCAGGATCCTCTTTGGAGAGAACGAATCAAATAGCAGAGCGATTGCAAAAAGTAGCCGAAAAAATAGAAGGAGTAAAATCGGTATCTGCTTTGGCGGGTTATGAAATCTTGACAGAAGGTACAGGAGCCAATACAGGAACTTGTTTGATTAATTTAAAAAGCTGGGAAGAACGTCATCATAACGTTGAAGAAATCATCAAAGAGTTAGAGGAAGAAACCAAAGATATTTCGGGAGCTACGATAGAGTACTTTCAGCCTCCAGCCGTTCCGGGATATGGTGCTGCGGGTGGATTTGAATTGCGATTACTGGATAAGGGAGGTTCTGGTGATTACAAAAAAATGGAAACCGTAAGTAAAGATTTTGTTCGAGAATTAAAAAAACGTCCTGAACTAACGTCTGTATTTACCTTCTATAGTGCCAGTTTTCCGCAATACATGTTGGATATCGATAATGATATAGCGCAACAGAAAGGCGTGAGCATCGAGAATGCGATGAATACTTTATCGACGCTTATAGGTAGTAATTATGAAACCAATTTCATTAAATACGACCGTCAATACAAGGTCATTGTACAGGCTTCGCCACAATACAGAGCGCTTCCGGAAGATATTTTGAAGTTGTATGTTAAAAATGACAGAGACGAAATGGTTCCTTTTTCTGCTTTTATGAAAATGAAAAAAGTATATGGTCTTTCGGAAATCACTCGACACAATATGTACAATGCTTCCGAGATAAGCGGTGCTCCCGCTATTGGTTACAGTAGTGGAACCGCTATTGAAGTGGTAAAAGAAGTCGCCGCGAAAACACTCCCTAGAGGTTTTGGCATTGATTGGGCGGGTATTTCTGCCGATGAGGTGGCCAGAGGAAACGAGGCCATTTATATATTTTTAATTTGTCTTGGTTTCGTGTATTTGGTTCTCGCTGCTCAATACGAAAGTTTTATTTTGCCACTTGTTGTTATTTTATCCTTACCGGCGGGTATTTTTGGGGCCTTTTTATTCTTAAAATTATTTGGACTTGCCAACAATATCTACGCTCAGGTAGCTTTTGTAATGCTCATTGGTTTGTTGGGTAAAAATGCCGTATTAATTGTAGAGTTTGCAGCCCAAAAGCACAGTCAGGGCGTATCTGTACTGGATGCCGCAATGCAAGGTGCCGCGGTACGTTTTAGACCTATTTTGATGACCTCTTTTGCTTTTATTGCAGGTTTGATTCCTTTGGCCTTGGCTTCTGATCCGGGTAAAATCGGGAATAGAACATTAGGTTCTGCAGCTGCGGGTGGAATGTTTATAGGGACTGTTTGCGGGGTGTTAATTATTCCAGGTTTGTATTACATTTTTGCAAAAATTTCAGAAAAACATCAATTCTCTAAGAAAGATGATGAAAATCCATTTACCGAATATTTGAATCACAATGAATAAAATAAAGTTTTATAAATATATTGCCCCGTTAAGCGTTTGCTTGGCGGTGGCAAGTTGTACTCCGGCTCTCGCACCGTTAGCTGCAACCAAAGCTGTTCCTGAATCTTTCGAAAAGAGTACCGATACGTCCAATACGGCTGCCATTACCTGGAGGGGCTATTTTAAAGACCAGAATCTGGTGAATTTGATTGATACGGCTTTAAAAAACAATCAGGAATTGCAGATTACCTTACAGGAAATTGAAATTGCCAAGAACGATATCCGGGTTAGAAAAGGAGCCTTGTTGCCGATGGTTGGCGTTGGGGCTGGTGCAGGAATTGAAAAAGTAGGTGAATTCACGAGCCAAGGTGCCGGGGACGCTTCTGCCGAGATTACGCCTGGAAAAATTGTTCCGGAAGATTTACAAGATTATAAACTGGCTGCTTATGCACATTGGGAAGTGGATATCTGGAAAAAACTGCGCAATTCTAAGAAAGCGGCAGTGAGCCGGTATTTATCGACGGTGGAAGGGAAAAATTTTGTGATTACCAATCTTATCGCTGAGGTGGCCGATTCTTATTATGAATTGTTAGCTTTGGATAGTCAATTGGAAATTGTAAAGCAGAATATTGCGTTGCAAACCAATGCTTTGGAAATCGTTAAAATTCAGAAAGAAGCCGCAAGGGCGACAGAACTGGCCGTTCAAAAATTTGAGGCCGAGGTTTTGGCTTCTAAAAGTATGGAGTTTGATATTCTTCAAAACATAAAAGAAACGGAGAATAAAATCAACTTTTTGTTGGGGCAATATCCACAGGAAATAAAGAGGGACAAAAGTAATTTTATGAGTTTGTTACCCTCAGTAGTCAATTCGGGGATTCCTTCACAATTGTTAGCCAATCGTCCGGATATCAAACAGGCCGAACTTGAACTGGAGGCTGCCAAGCTCGATGTGAAAGTGGCGCGTGCCGAGTTTTATCCGTCACTGGATATTGCTGCTGGTGTCGGATTGCAGGCATTTAAACCGTCTTATCTGTTTAGGTTTCCGGAGTCGGTATTGTATTCGTTGGCAGGGGATATCGCGGCACCGCTGATTAACAGAAATGCCCTCAAAGCGGAGTACAGTTCTGCCAATGCCAGACAAATCCAGGCTTTGTATAATTATGAGCGTACGATTTTAAATGCGTATCTTGAAGTGTCCAGCCAACTTTCTAAAATCAATAATCTGGGGAAAAGCTATGACTTAAAATCGCAACAAGTAAATGCTTTGAACCGTTCGATTAATGTAGCTGGGGATTTGTTCAAATCGGCCAGAGTCGATTATTTTGAAGTGTTGATGACCCAGCGTGATGCTTTGGAGTCTCAACTCGAACTGATAGACACGAAAAAAGAACAACTCAATGCCACAGTCCATGTATACAGGGATTTAGGGGGAGGTTGGAAATAAATATTACAAGGAATGAAAGGAGCCAGTCAGTATTTTTTGACTGGCTTTTTTTCTACGTTATTAAAAAAAAGAGTTCTACGGTATTTATTTATGTTTGCTCTTCTTCAATTTGAATTTGGGATAAGAGTTCTAGCGTTTGCAAAGCCGGGTTATATGAGTTGGTTACCTCAAGTATTGCTGAAAAGTAGTTTTATACAGAGTCGTAAATTCCAACAAAAAACGCCACTATTAAAAAAATGAAATAGTTGCGTTTTTGTTATGCTTTAAAAGCCAGCCGGACACTTTCCAAAATCCATTACAATCATCGCAGTTCTTTAATTACTGGAAAAACTCAAATTATCATTGGCTTTTCGGTATTCATTTGGAGTATAACCGGTACTCTTTTTAAACATCCTATTAAAATGCTGTGGATATTTAAAACCCAGTTCAAATGCTATTTGACTTACCGACTTCCCGGGGTCAAAAATACGTTCTTTGGCCAGATCTATTAATTTTAATTGAATGTGTTCCTGTGCCGTTTTTCCGGTTTCTTTTTTAATCAAATCACCAAAATAATTGGGAGAAAGGTGCAAACAATCCGCAAAATACCCAACAGATGGAAGACCTGTGTTTTGTGCCTTTTTAGACAGGAAATAGTCATTTAATAAGTTTTCGAATTTGGATAAAATATCAGTATTGATATTCTCACGGGTCATAAACTGTCTGTCATAAAAACGAACACAGTAATTCAACAGTAATTCGATATTATTGGTGATGATACTTTTACTGTGTTTATCAATAGATTGGTTTAATTCATATTCCAATTTTTGGAATAAATCTTTTATAATTTGTTGTTCTTTTAAAGACAAATGGAGCGCTTCATGCGAATCATATGAAAAGAAAGAGTACTGACTCATTTTTTTCCCTAGTGTTGTCCCTTTAATTAAATCGGGGTGAAAAAGAAGTGCCAATCCTGTAGGTTTGTAATTATCGGCATGGTTAATTTCTATAACTTGTCCGGGTGCAACAAAAACCAATGTTCCCTCATCATAATCATAGTTGTTGCGCCCATATTTCAACTCTCCGCAATGTCCGGCTTTTAAAAAAATAGCATAAAAACCAAAGTGCATTCGGCTGTGATTGGGTAAGTTTTTGGTATCGGTATTATCAAAAACACTTATTAAAGGATGTAGGGTTTCAATGCCTTTCAGTTTATTGTATTGGGCAATTTTTTCCAGTTTTATAATAGTGTCCATCTTCGAGTTCTTTAAATTTATTAATACAAATATAGTACTCAGATTGTTAGTGTGTTAGCTCTATTGTCTAAATCAGTAAAAATGGTACTAACATCCGTAATAGGTATACTCATCAACAACGATTATTGCAGGAACTTTGTCCCATCAAAAAAATAATAAAAAATCATTTACAATGCAAAAAAGAATATTAGGAACACAAGGTTTAGAAGTCTCAGCACTTGGTATGGGGTGTATGGGATTGAGTTTTGGCTATGGGCCCGCAACAGACAAACAAGAAGCCATAAAATTGATTAGAAGTGCTTATGAACAAGGAATTACCTTTTTTGATACTGCTGAAGCTTATGGAATTACAAATGAAGAATTAGTGGGCGAAGCATTGCTTCCTTTTAGAAAAGAAGTCGTTATTGCCACCAAATTTGGTTTTAAGGATGGTGATGCCACTAAAGGATTAGACAGTCGCCCGGAACGCATTAGAGCAGTTGCCGAAGAATCTTTAAGACGATTAAAAACGGATGTGATTGATTTGTTCTACCAACATAGAGTCGACCCAAGTGTACCCATGGAAGATGTTGCCGGCACAATTAAAGATTTAATAGCAGAAGGAAAGGTAAAACACTTTGGACTTTCGGAAGCGGGTGTTGAATCCATTCGAAAAGCGCATGCTGTTCAGCCAGTAACCGCTTTACAAAGTGAGTATTCCATTTGGTGGAGAGAACCCGAACTGGAAATTTTACCAACATTGGAAGAATTGGGAATTGGATTTGTTCCTTTTAGTCCATTAGGGAAAGGATTTTTGACGGGTGCCATCAATGAAAATACCCAATTTGATGCCACAGATTTTCGAAATATTGTACCGCGTTTTAGTGAAGAAAATAGAAAAGCCAATCAAAAACTGGTTGACTTGTTAGCAGTAATTGCTTCAGAAAAAAATGCCACTCCGGCACAAATTGCTTTGGGTTGGTTGTTGGCACAAAAACCTTGGATTGTTCCTATTCCGGGAACCACAAAATCACACCGATTGACCGAAAATATTGGAGGTGCTGCTATTGATTTATCGGAAAATGATATTAAAAAAATTGATTATGCATTTGCACAAACAGCGATTCAAGGAGACCGCTATCCTGCACATTTGCAAAAAAGAGTTGGGAAATAAATATTGAAAACATGAAAAAAGTACTCATCTATTCAATGATTTAGAGGAAAAGTAAAATTGATATCTTTACCAAATGAAAACATTCAATGACTTCAAATCTTATAATAGATACATTGGTTTGTCTAAGCCTTTGGACAATGATATTGATGTGGGCTATTATGATCCTCCTAATATGCTTTTGAAGTCAGATCCAGTAATGGTTGATTTCTATAGAATTTCTATTAAAATCAATGTTAAAAATAATAGTGTGCCAAATTCAGCACCCATTACGGCTGTTTTTTTTAATAGCCCTAATTTAGCAGCAACATCCGGTTGGGACGTAGAACCCACTTACACAGGTATGTATTTGCAACTTTCTAAAAAAATCATAGAAGAAAATCGCTTTCTATTCAAAACC
>JACCDQ011243487.1_pt1 | contig 47889 bp, 44 predicted proteins | sample 7446031 | NCBI WGS metagenome assembly JACCDQ01 (sample SAMN15323442, study PRJNA562643) | freshwater metagenome | isolation source: river surface water | place: USA:Blue River Watershed | collected 2017-08-17
CATGTGCCGATTTCCAGGGCCGTACAAGCCAGTGCGGCCTTGCCGGGATTATTTCCACCTGTCGAGATTGATGGCCAGCATTTTGTCGACGGCGCCCTGATCAAGACCATGCACGCCTCGATTGCGCTGGACGAGGGTGTGGACCTGATGTTGTGCATCAACCCGCTGGTTCCCTTTGATGCGTCGGTGCGCCAGGCCATCAACGAGGCAGCCCCCAGTTGGGCTGCGTCCGAACCCATTCCGCATATTGCCGACGGTGGCCTGCCCGCCGTGCTGAGTCAGACCTTCAGGTCGCTCATCCACTCGCGTCTGGTGCTGGGACTCAAGGGCTACGAGCAGGCCTACCCCAACACCGACATTGTGTTGATTGAGCCCGACCACCGGGACCCCGAACTCTATCTGGCCAATACCTTCAGCTACAGCCAGCGCCGCCATCTGGCCGAACATGCCTACCAGCAAACACGCATGTTGCTGCGCTCGCGCCAAACCGGCCTGAGCACCAAGCTGGGCTACCACGGCATCACACTCAAGCATGCTGTGCTCGACGACGACAGCCGCCACCTGTGCCTGCCCCAGCGTGAACCCACCCGGATCGGCCAAGCCCTGAGCCGACTGCACAACATATTGAACAAGCTGGACCACATGGTGCAGGCGGCGCCCCCTCCGGAGGGCAGGCCAGCATGGTAAAAAAAGCCCCGCGCCGCACCGCCGAGCGCATTCTTGAAGTCGCGTTGGGTCTGTTCAACCGCTTTGGTGAACCCAATGTGTCGACCACGCTGATTTCGGCTGAGCTCAATATCAGCCCAGGCAACCTCTATTACCACTACCCGGCCAAGGACGAGCTCATCAATGCGTTATTTGATCGGTTCGAGCATCCCTTGAACGAACTGCTGGGCGCCGGTGACGACGTGCGCAACGTCGAAGATGCCTGGTTTTTCATGCACACGCTGTTTGAGCTGATCTGGCAATACCGGTTTTTGTACCGCGATCTCAATGACCTGCTGAGCAAAAACAGGCGCCTGGAAACCCACTTCCAGTCGATCCTGAAAAACAAGACCCGCTCTCTTAAAGCGCTGCTTGATGGCATGCGCTGCGGCGGCGCGCTGCAAATTGACTCGCGTGAGATCGACGCCACAGCCACCAGCATGGTGGTGGTGCTGACCTTCTGGCTCAGTTTTGAATACGTGCGGGACCCGCGCCATGCGCTCGAGGAGCAAAATGCGCACGTGGCCGCGCTGCGGGGCGTGCAGCATGTGCTAAGCCTGCTGGCGCCTTTCCTGGATCCAGTCCAGCGCAGCCACCTGCTTGAAATCTCGGATGCCTACAATAAAGAGGACAGGTAGAAAGACCGGGACCAGGAGATAACAATGGCCAAGTGGACAACCTTCCCCTTTGCTGGCGAGTACAACTTCGATGCCGATGATGTCAAAAAGCAATGGGCGAGATTACACGCAGGTGATCTCGAACCCCTGCCCGATGATCCGAACTTGCTTCAGGCCTGGGCCCATTTCCACAATGGCGATTTTTACAAATCCATGCGCATGGGGCTCGACCTGGGTCTGGCGGGCCTCAATGTGGCCAACAAGGCCGCCTGCGTCTACGCCGCCTACCTTGAAGAACAAGAGGTTACCCGGCTGGCCCTGTTTACCGAGGTGGCAGAGCGTACCGAAGCGCAAATCAAGCAGCAGCCCGACAACATCAACGCCTACTACTGGCGTGCCTATGCGCTGAGCCGCTACAGCCAGGGCATCAGCGTCGCCAAGGCATTGGCGCAAGGCCTGGGCACCCGGGTCAAGACCGACCTCGAGCACGTCATTCTCGAGCAACCCACACACGCCGACGCCCACATTGCGCTGGGCACTTTTCATGCGGAGGTCATTGACAAGGTCGGCGAACTCATCGGCGCCATGGCCTATGGCGCGCATAAGGCCACCGGGCTCACGTTGTTTCAGCAGGCACTGAAATTCAACATGGCGTCAGCCGTGGGCATGGTCGAATACGCGCGCGCCATGTTGCTGCTCGACGGTGACGCTGTGGTCAAGGAAGCCACGCGCCTGTACCAACTGGCCGCCCGCGCCCAACCTATCGATGCCCTGGAACGGCTTGATGTCGAATTGGCCAAGGCCGAGCTGGAAGACTGAAAGTCATGCCTCCCAAGGCAACATCAGCGTCAACAGGCGCAATTTGTCAAACTCGGGTTCAAACCTGTCAATGATGGCCTGCGGGTTCGGGCACAGCGTGGCGTCGCTGATGATGCCAAACTGGACTCCGCCACCATAACTCAGAATCGACACTCCCAGCCCCACAGTGCCCGACTGCGGCACCCAGGCCAGCGCTTGCTCCAGGGTGGAACCACAAAAGGTGAGCTTGTCGCGCGGGCCGGGCACATTGGTCATCACCGCAGTGGTTTTTCTGGAAAACAGGCTCAGCAGCGCATCCTGAAGCGGCTTGACCAGCATGCCCGCCAAGGCCAGCAGGGCAAACGTCAGCATCGGTTGCGTACTGACTTTCAGTTCGGTCATGCGTCGGCGCACTTCATAGAGCCGTGCCATCGGGTTCTCCACGCCCATCGGCAGCATCACTGGCGCCAGACCAAACTGATTGCCCAGCTGGTAGGCTTGTGCCACAGGTCGCAAATTGACCGGCACCATGGCGCGAATCTCCTTGCCCGCAACCGAGTCACCGAGTGCACGCAGATACTGGCCAATGGCACCGGCCACGCAGGACAGCAACACGTCATTGACCGAGCAATTCAGCGCCTTGCTCACTGCACGCACGTCGTCGAGCGGAATCGGCTGGCACCATGCCACCCGTTTGGCATGGCCCGGCATCCCTTTGAGGCGGGTGGGTGAATCGTCGGGCATCAAGGCCAGTGCCGCGCCGTCACGCAACACCTGGCAAGTCAGCCTGGCCGCCTCGACTGAAGCTGACCTGCTCGAGCCAAGCCTTGGCACCAACTTGTCAAGCAGGGCGGCTGGCTCACCCATGACAGCCAAAGCCTTGGCTAAACCATCCCCTGCTGCCTCTAGCGCGCGCACGGTGGCCCCCGTCAGCGGTTCAATGACCGTGTGCGACAGCCATGCTTCAGTGCCATCCCAAACAAAGACCTGATCGAAACCGGTCTCGTGCAAAGGGGGCTCGGTACCGCCATCAACCAGCGACTGGATCACGGCAATCAGCGCCAAGCCGTCGGCAATGCAATGGTGAATCCGCACCAGCAAGGCAGAGCCGTCCTGGTAATGCTCGATCAGCCTGAAGTCCCACAACGGGTAACGCGGGTCGAGTGGCTGCGAGGCCAGTTCAGCCAGACGCTTCTGCAAGGCTTGCTGCGGATGGGTGCTGGACGAAGCCGGCAATTTTTCGCGCAGCACATGCCGTTTGATGTCGAAACGGGTATCTGTCACCCAACTTGCTCCGGTCGTATCCTGCACCACTTTCTGCTGGAAACGCGGGTATTTGAGCAAACACGCTTCAATGCGCCGACAGGTATCCGCATAACTGACCGACGGCTTGATGATCCACACACCCAGGATCATCATCAGGTTACTCGGGCTGTCCATGCGCAACCAGGCGGTGTCCACCTTGCTCATGCGCTCCCGTCCAGGAGCCTGAGGCTTTGCCCGAGAGGTTGGGGAGCGGGTGTGCGACGGAGGTGTGACCATGAGGAGGCTTTCAGGCCTATCTTTCTGTCTGCTTTGTTGCGGTCGGCGCCAGCAAGGCGTCCAGGTTCTTCACGATCTCGGCCTCGATCGTGCCCTTGAACGCGCCGAGCAAAAACCCCAGCTGGGCACGCAATTCAAAGTGTGTTTTGGTGACAGTCAGGTTGCCCTTGACGCCCGAGCGCACAAAAGCCACCTCATCTTCATGTTTGCCCCGGGCGTAGGTGCATTGCATGGCAAATTCCTGCTCGGCTTGCTCCACCCACTGAAAGGCAATCTTGCGCGCCCTGGCCAGCCCCAGCGCGTGTTCACGAACGATGTTGAGTTCAGCCATGGTTCCTCACTGAGAAAGGGGTTCGTCATGACGCGCCACGTGGGGTGATCCACGCTGTTCTGCCGCCCATTGTTTCAATTGTTGCGCGCGCAGGGGCCTTGGGGTCTTGGCCAGTTGCCTGACCGCGTCATAAAACGCCGGCCAATGCCGCCCTTCCCGCACAAAGAGCGCCTCAAATCCTGGCACCAATTCGTCGTAGGCGGCTTGCACCCCAAAAGCGGCATTGTTGGCCTGGGCCACCCAGGCGTCGTAGCCACTGTAGCCACCCCAGCTGTGCTTGAGTTCGGCGTAGGCTCGCCTGAACTCCTCCATGGCCGCATTTTTAAGGATGGCACGCATGCCATGGCTGGTACCGGATGCGTCACTGCCCGTGTAAATCTGAGTGAGCTTGTCACGGGTGCTGCGCGTCAAGGCCCTGAATTGCTGGCGTCGCGTATCAAATTCGGCAAACGCCTGCCGCGCCTGCGGACTGCCTCGTTGTTGCAGCCACAAGCCACCGCCCAGGCGCTCGACTGCCGCGGCAAATGATTCGTTAAACACGGTGTCGTCCGGCACATACAGCACCTGGTGCGATAACTCATGAAACAGCAGGCGCGCCACCTCCCCTTCGGGATAACCAATGAACGTGTTGAGCAAGGGGTCACCACCCAGCCAGTTCATCCAGCCCAGTGTGGAATAGGCGGGCACACCATAAACACTGGCCTCCAGGCCTTCGGCCTGCAGCGCCAGCGCCTCGGCCTGCGCATCTACCTCAGAAAAATAACCCCGGTAACCGACACAACCGGCAACCGGAAAACACCAGGTTTTCAGCGTCAACGAGAACTCGGGCGCTGCCACCACGTTCCAGACCGCATGGCGGCGCTGCAGGTCGGCGTAACGCTGGTAACTGGCGTTGTCGGGCAGATCCAGCTCAGTGACCGCAAATCGGCGCATGTCCAGCGCCAGCTTGAGACGCTGCCGCAAAGCGGGTGGCGTCGTGTCGTCAGCCAGCCATTCGTTGATGGGCCGAGCCGCCTGCATCAGTTGCAGGTGACCCGTGACCGACTGCCAGTAATAACGCGTTTCGGCGCAGCCGGTCAAAAGAATGACCAGCAACAGACAAGGGACTAACATCAGCCCTTTGAGAGAGATCGTCACAGCGAGGAAACGCATGCTCTACAAGTTCAAGTCCAAAGTCACCGGAGACGTGATTATGTTGCAAGCCAATGGTCAGCGCCTGCTGGAAATCATTGGCAAACACGCTGCCTCAGATCCCAGCATCAAGGGCATCCTGCTGCCCGAACACATGCCACAGGCGCTGGAGGCACTTAAAAACGCAGTTTTGCTCGAAGAGGCGCAACAAAAGGAAGCCATCGAGCAGGCGCTCGCCAAGCACCAAGCGCCACCGCGATTCGAGGCCATCGGCCTGCGCCAGCGCACGATGCCCATCATCGACATGATCAAACAATGCCTCAAGGCCGACGAAGCCATCACTTGGGGTGTTTAATAAAATAGCGTATGCCCAATACCCCCATGCCCCCCCATTCCCCCAAACCTGCGGTCTTTCGGCGCGCGGCACCGCCCGCTGCCAAAGCGCCCATTCCCGCCGGACAAAACAATACCGCCGCCCATGGCCCGGGCGGCACGCTGCGTTTGAACAAACGCATGGCCGAGCTGGGTCTGGCATCGCGGCGCGAGGCCGACGAATGGATCGGCAAGGGCTGGGTCAAGGTTAATGGCCGGGTCGCTGAAATGGGCATGCAGGTGGCGCCCGATGTGCACATCGAGATCGACAAACAGGCGCAAGGCCAGCAAGCCCGGCAGGTCACGGTGCTGATCAACAAACCGCTCGGGCTGGTCAGTGGTCAGGCCGAAGACGGCCACGAGCCCGCCATCACGCTGGTGCAGCCGCACAACCGTTGGGCTGAAGACAATGCGCGCTTCTTCTTTCACCCGAGCCAGCTCAAAAGTCTGGTGCCTGCCGGTCGCCTTGACATTGATTCCACCGGACTGCTGGTGCTAACCCAGGATGGTCGCGTGGCGCGCCAGTTGATTGGAGAAGATGCGGTGATGGAAAAGGAGTATCTGGTGCGCGTGATGTACACCGGCGTGCTCAATGCTGCGGCGGCCAATTCGGCAGCCGCCACCTATGCCGCGGCGCCCACCCAACTCAGCCGGATTGACGACGATGACCCGGTGAGCCAGGACGTGCAGTCGGTATTCCCGCCCGACAAGCTGGCCCTGTTGCGCCACGGCCTCAAACTGGACGGCCAGGCGCTCAAACCGGCCCGGGTGGAATGGCAAAACCCCGAACAATTGCGCTTTGTCCTGACCGAGGGGAAAAAACGCCAGATCCGTCGCATGTGCGAGCAGGTCGGCCTGAAGGTGGTGGGCTTGAAGCGTGTGCGCATCGGTCGGGTCATGCTGGGCAATTTGCCGGTGGGCCAATGGCGCTACCTCGCACCACACGAGGCATTCTGATCCTTGCAAATTTTCAAAATAAAGGAGCCACCCATGAGCACGATGAAGAAATGGGCTGCAGTCGCCATGATGGCAGGGGCTGGCAGCGTCTTTGCGCAAAGCCCCGCGCAGGGCACGGTCAATGCCATTTGCAGCACCGACCTGAGCTGGTGTGAACTGGCGGCGCAGGAATTCACCCGGGCCACCGGCATCAAGGTGCTGCAGTCGCACAAAGCCACCGGCGAGGCGGGCGCCCAGCTGCGAGCCGAAGCCGCCAACCCCAAGACCGACCTCTGGTGGGGCGGCACCGGCGATCCCTTTTTGCAGGCGGCTGAACAGGGCCTGCTGGAGCCCTACCGCCCGGCCTACCTCAATGACCTGCACAGCTGGAGCGTGCGCCAATATGCCATGACACAAAACATGGTCGGCGGCTTTTACACCTCGGCCATCGGCTTTGGCTGGAACACCGAGCTGCTCAAGAAAAAAGGGCTGCCCGAACCCAAATGCTGGTCCGACATGATCAAGCCCGAATACAAGGGCGAGATCGAAATTTCACACCCGGCCTCCAGCGGCACGGCCTACACCATCCTGGCCGGGCTGGTGCAAATGATGGGCGAAGAACAGGCGTTCGACTACATGAATAAGCTGCACAAAAACATCAGCAGCTACACCCGCAGCGGCCAGGCCCAGGCGCCCAACGTGGCCAAAGGCGAGGTCGCCCTCGGGATCAGCTTCATCTTTGGCTTCGAGGGCTGGCGCCACAACAAATACCCCATCAAGACGGCTGCGCCTTGCGAGGGCACCAGTTACGAAGTGGGCGGCATAGCCATGGTCAAGGGGCAGCGCAACAAGGAAGCAGCCAAACGTTATTACGACTGGCTGATGAGCCCGCGGGGCCAGGCCATCGGTGGCCGGGCCAACAGTCTGCAGGTGCCTGCCAACAAGACCTTCAAGGCCGATCCCCGGATTCCACCGATCGACAACGTGCGCCTGATCAAGTACGACTTTGAAAAATACGGCAAGGCCGCTGAGCGCAAACGCCTGCTGGAGCGCTGGCGCAATGAGGTGGAGTCCCTGCCGCGCTAAGCAAAACAAATGGGGCGTGCTTTTTAAAGCAGCCCTTGAAAGACCAGCTTTCGCCCTTATTTGACAGTTTCTCTGCGTGCCTGAGCGACTCAGGCACGGGTAGCATTTTTTCTAAAACAGACCACTTCCATGACCAAACAAACCCATTCCTTCCAGGCTGAAGTCGCACAACTGCTGCACCTCGTGACCCACTCGCTGTACTCCAACAAGGAGATTTTTCTGCGCGAGTTGATCTCCAATGCCTCGGATGCCTGCGACAAGCTGCGTTTTGAAGCCATCAACGACGGCGGACTGTACGAGAACGACACCGAGCTCAAGGTCAAGGTCACGTTTGACAAAGATGCCAAGACACTCACCATTTCTGACAACGGCATCGGCATGAGCACCCAGGAAGCCATCGACCACCTCGGCACCATTGCCAAGAGCGGCACCAAAGACTTTGTGAGCAAACTCTCGGGCGACCAGAAGGCCGACTCGCAGCTCATCGGCCAGTTCGGCGTCGGCTTTTACTCGGGCTTCATTGTGGCCGACAAGATCACGGTGGAGTCGCGCCGCGCCGGCATGAAGGCCGAAGAGGGCGTGCGCTGGATCAGCGGTGGTGCCGGCGACTTCGAGGTGGAAAACATCACCCGTGCCGAGCGCGGCACCAGCGTGATCCTGCATCTGCGCGACGACGCCATGGACTACGCGTCCGCCTGGAAGATCAAGGGCATCATCAACAAGTATTCCGACCACATCAGCCTGCCCATCCTGATGGAAAAGGAAGAGTGGAAAGACGGCGAACTGATTAACCCGAGTGACGAGAACGGCGGCCGCCAGCCTGGTGCCATGGTCAAGACCGGTGACTGGGAAACCGTCAACAAGGCCAACGCCATCTGGGCGCGTGCCAAGAAGGACATCACGCCAGAGCAATACGACGAGTTCTACAAACAGATCAGCCACGACTTCGAGGCCCCGCTGGCGCACACCCACAACCGGGTTGAGGGCAGCACCGAATACACCCAGTTGCTGTACATCCCCGGCAAGGCGCCGATGGACCTGTACAACCGCGACAAATCGGCCGGCGTCAAGCTTTATGTGAAGCGTGTCTTCATCATGGACGATGCCGAGGCGCTGCTGCCGACCTACCTGCGTTTTGTCAAAGGCGTGGTCGACTCCACCGACCTGCCGCTCAACGTGAGCCGTGAATTGCTGCAGGAAAGCCGCGATGTCAAGGCCATCCGCGAAGGCTGTACCAAACGCGTGCTCGGCATGCTAGAAGACCTGGCCAAACACGACAAGCTCCCCGAAGCCTCGACGGATGGTGTCACCGATGTGGTGTCGGAAGAAGACAAGGCCCAGGCCGGCAAATTCACCAGGTTCTACAACGAGTTTGGGGCCGTGCTCAAGGAAGGTCTGGGCGAAGACTATGCCAACAAGGACCGCATTGCCAAGCTCCTGCGTTTTGCCAGCAGCAGCACCGACAGCGTGAGTGTCAGCCTGGCCGAGTACAAGGCGCGCATGAAAGTGGGCCAGGAAGCCATCTACTACATCACCGCAGACAATGCGGCCGCCGCCAAAAACAGCCCGCAGCTGGAAGTGTTCAAGAAGAAGGGCATCGAAGTGCTGCTGATGACCGACCGTGTCGATGAATGGGCGCTGAACTACCTGCATGACTTCGACGGCACCCCGCTGCAAAGTGTGGCCAAGGGGGCTGTGGATCTGGGCAAGCTGCAGGACGAGACCGAGAAAAAAGCCGCTGAAGAGGCCGCCGAGACCTTCAAGCCGCTGCTGGCCAAGCTCAAGGAAGCGCTCAAGGACAAGGCCGAGGATGTGCGTGTCACCACCCGTCTGGTCGACAGCCCGGCCTGCCTGGTGGTGCAGGACCACGGCATGAGCACCCAGCTGGCGCGCATGCTCAAACAGGCCGGCCAGGCCGCACCCGACGTGAAACCGGTGCTCGAAGTCAATGCCGAACATCCGCTGGTGAAAAAGCTCGATGGCTCGGTGCACTTCAATGACCTGGCGCACATCTTGTTTGATCAGGCCCTGCTGGCCGAAGGTGGCCTGCCGGCTGACCCGGCGGCCTATGTCAAGCGGGTCAACTCGCTGCTGGTTTAAGGCGGTTCAACCATGAAAAACCTTCTTCCCCTGACCCTCCTGGCCGCCAGCCTGTCCTTTGCCACAGTCAGCCACGCGACCGACGCCACTCTGACAGCAGCGGCCAGGGAAGCGGGCGCCGTGGTCACGACCAGCGGCCTGATCTACAAATCACTCAAGGATGGCAGCGGCGCCAGCCCCAAAGCCAGCGACACGGTCAAGGTCAATTATCGCGGCACCTTCCCGGATGGCAAGGAATTCGACAGCTCCTACAAACGCAATCAGGCCATCGAATTCCCCCTGGGCAATGTCATTCCCTGCTGGACCGAAGGTGTGCAGCGCATGAAGGTCGGCGGCAAGGCCAAGCTGACTTGTCCTGCGTCGATCGCCTACGGCAGCCGCGGCGCGGGTGGTGTGATTCCACCCAACGCCACCTTGTTGTTCGAAGTCGAGTTGCTGGCCATCAACGGCAAGTGAGCTGGCGAGCGGCTTGAAATCTGCGCAGACAGACCCATCTTCGACGTTGAAGGTTTGCAGTCAAGGGGACTGTGGGCCATTCACCCAACACCCTGTTGAAGAAGGAGAATCTCATGAATGCACTGATGACACGTGGCGGTCTGTTTGACGACTTTTTCCGCGAGGTGGCCCCGGGTTTCTACATCAAGCCCTTGCACGGCGACGCCCTGCCGACGCCGTCCCAGATCAAGGTGGATGTCAAGGAAAACGCCGACGCCTACACCGTTCAGGCTGAAATCCCGGGCGTGCCCAAAGAAGACATCCAGGTCGCCATCGAAGGCAATGTGGTGAGCCTGCGCGCCGAAATCAAGCAGCAGGACAGCAGCAACCGGGACGAGAAGGTCTTGCGCAGCGAGCGTTATTACGGCGCCGTGTCGCGCGGCTTCCAGCTGGCATCGGACATCGACCAGTCGCAAGCCAAGGCACGATATGACAACGGTGTGCTCACACTCACGCTGCCGAAAAAGCAGGCCATGAGCGGCGCACAGCGACTGACCATCGAATAAGCTGGACGCAAACGCCCGGCCCGGGTGCGGGAGGACTCCGTCATAATCATCGGGACTTGCTTTCCTTCCAACTTACAACCGGGCCAAGACGCATGGGCAACCGACTGACAGAAATCGCCACCCGCACTGGTGACAACGGCACCACCGGTCTGGGCGACAACACCCGCGTATCCAAACACAGCCTGCGGGTGCATGCCATGGGGGACGTGGACGAACTGAACTCCAACATCGGCCTGTTGTTGTGCGAGGCCATGCCCGACGAGGTGCGTGCGCTGCTGGTCGAGATTCAACACCAACTCTTCAACCTCGGTGGCGAGTTGTCGATTCCAGGGTTTGAGTTGCTCAAGGCCGAGGCGGTGCTGGCACTCGACAACGCCCTGGCACAGCACAACGCAAGCCTGCCGCGCCTGCAGGAGTTCATCCTGCCCGCGGGCACCCGTGCTGCCGCGCTGGCCCACGTCTGCCGCACCGTGGCACGGCGGGCCGAACGTGCCGTGGTGGCGCTGGAGGGCCAGGAGGCTTTGAAGGACACGCCCCGGCATTACCTGAACCGTTTGTCGGACCTGATGTTTGTGCTGGCCCGCGTGCTCAACCGTTATCGCACTGACGGCAGCGTGGGCGACGACGTGTACTGGAAGAGTCAGCGCCTGCAGCAGGCCACCTAGGGCCTGGCTACATGGCGTGAACCTTTGTCACCTGGGGTTTCATCTTGAGCCAGACAATGGCCGCGCCGGTCAGGGCCACCGGAATCAGTGAACCGGCGTTGAGCAGTTGCCAACCCTGCGTGGTGACCAATACCCCCGAGGCGAAAGAACTCGCTGCGGTGGTGGCAAAGACAAAGAAGTTGAGCGCACCCTGGGCCCGGTCCTTCTCGGCCGGGGTATACGTCTGCAAGGACAGGGTGGTGCTGCCGGTGAACAAAAAGTTCCAGCCAACACCAAGTAAAAACAGGGCGATCAGGAATTGGTGCAAATCCACACCTGACAGGGCAATCACGATACACACGGCGTTGAGCAGCACCCCGACCCCCATGATGAGCAACACACCAAAACGCTTGATCAGGTGGCCAGTAAAAAAACCGGGCGCAAACATGCCAATCACATGCCATTCCAGAACCAGTGCCACATCTGAAAAAGGCAGGCTGCACTGCTGCATGGCCAGCGGTGTGGCGGCCATCAGCAGGTTCATCACACCATAACCCAGGGCACCGCAGAGAGCCGCCACGATGAAGGTGGGCTGACGCATGATCTCGCGCAAGGGGCGTCCATCGTCATTGAGCTTGCGCACGGGTGCGGGCGGAAAACTGATGAAGGCCAGCACCGTCATCGATAACAGCGCCACAACGGCCAGCGCCAGGTAGGCTCCCATGAAAGGCACGGCCGTCAGGGTACGCGTCTGCGCGGCCAGATTCGGCCCCAAAACGGCACCAATCAGCCCCCCGGCCATCACCATCGACACGGCTTTTTCCTTGTAGCCCTGCGCCGCGAGTTCAGCAGCAGCAAAGCGGTACAGGTTGGCATTGGCGTTGTAATACCCCGCGATCACCGTGGCACTGCACAACAACCAGAAGTTGCGACTCCAGGCCGCATAAGCGCACAACAGCGCACTCGCAAACGCCACCGCCAGTCCCATCTGAAAAGCGGATTTGCGGCCAAAACGGTGCTGGCTCTTGGCCACCAGTCCGGTCGACAAGGCACCGCCCACCACATAACCCATCACCGGCAGGGTGGCCATCCAGCCCAGCGGTGCCAGGCTGAAACCCACCAGGCCGTTGATGGCAATAAAGGTGACGTTATTGGTCAGGAACAGGCCTTGGCAAATGGCCAGCAGCCAAAGGTGTCGATTCATGGGAAAAGTGTGAAATATATAAGCAAGCGGTAATTGTCGACGCTTTTGGCATTTTTTTGAATAGATTGACCTGCATCATTTACTCGGGCTTCAAGCGTGGTTACGCTCCGCTGCCTGAATATGCCTGCGCCCAGCGGGCCTTTTTTCAAATCCTTATGACTACTGTTGCAGATTCCACCCAATCCCCACGGCCCGGCGCGACCGGTGCCACCCACATGGAACTGGTCTGCCCGGCCGGCAGCCTGCCGGCGCTCAAAGCCGCGGTGGACCACGGTGCCGATTGCGTTTATCTGGGGTTTCGCGATGCCACCAATGCACGCAATTTTGCCGGCCTGAACTTTGACGAAGCCGCCATCGAGACCGGCATCCGTTATGCCCACGACCGCGGCCGCAAAGTGTTTGTGGCGCTCAACACCTACCCGCAGGCGGCCAAAGCTGAACTCTGGCAACGCGCCATTGATCGCGCCGCCCACAGCAACGTTGATGCCGTGATCCTGGCCGATCCCGGCATGATGGCCTACGCCACCCGCCAGCAGCCGCAGCTGCGTCTGCATTTGTCGGTCCAGGGCTCGGCCACCAACTACGAGGCGCTGGACTTTTATTATCAGCACTTTGGCATCGCGCGCGCGGTGTTGCCGCGTGTGCTCTCCATCACCCAGGTGGCGCAACTGATTGAAAAAACACCGGTGGAGGTCGAGGTGTTCGGCTTTGGCAGCCTGTGTGTGATGGTGGAAGGACGCTGTGCCTTGTCGAGTTATGCCACCGGCGAGGCGCCCAACACCAACGGCGTCTGCTCACCGCCCAAAGCGGTGCGCTGGGTCGAGACACCTCAGGGTCGCGAGTCGCGCCTGAACGGTGTACTGATCGACCGCTACGCGCCCGGCGAAAACGCCGGTTACCCAACGCTGTGCAAGGGCCGTTTCGACGTCGGTGATGAAAAAAATTACTATGCGATCGAAGAACCCACCAGCCTGAACACCCTCTCGCTGCTGCCCGAACTCATGGCCATGGGTGTGCGCGCCATCAAGATCGAAGGCCGCCAGCGCAGCCCGGCCTACGTGGCGCAAGTCACCAAGGTCTGGCGCGCCGCCATCGACAGCTGCCGCGACAACCCGCACCGCTACAGCGCCAAACCCGCTTGGTTCAGCGACCTCGACAAGGTCGCCGAGGGCCAGCAACACACCTTGGGTGCCTACCACCGGCCTTGGAAATGAACATGAAGCTCTCTCTGGGTCCCATCCAATACTACTGGCCACGCGACGAGGTGCTGGCTTTTTACGACGCCGTGGCACAGTCGCCTGTAGACATTGTTTACCTCGGCGAGGTCGTGTGTTCGCGTCGCCACGAGCTGCGCCTGAACGACTGGCTCGACGTGGCGGCGGTGCTGCGCGACGCCGGCAAGGAGGTCGTGTTATCGACCCAGGTGCTGATCGAGTCGGGCGCCGATGTCACGGTATTACACAAAATTTGCGCCAACGGCTCCTTTCTGGTTGAAGCCAATGACATGGGGGCTGTGCATTGCCTGGAAGGCAAAGTGCCATTTGTCGCCGGCCCACACCTTAACATTTACAACCTGCCGACGCTGCAATGGATGTCCGGACTCGGGCTACAGCGCTGGGTGATGCCGATGGAAATGGGGCACGACGATCTGGCGCTGTTACTGGCGGACCGCCCCGCGGGCGTGCAAGCCGAGGTGTTTGCCTATGGCCGCATGCCGCTGGCATTTTCCGCGCGTTGTTTTACCGCAAGGCACTGCAATCTGCCCAAGGACGACTGCCAGTTCAAGTGCATCGAGCACCCGGACGGCTTGCTGATGCGCACACGTGAGAGCGAGGAGTTTCTGGTGCTCAACGGTATCCAGACCCAATCGGCGCGTGTGCACAACCTGCTGCCCGAGTTGCCCGCCCTGCAAAAAATGGGCGTGGACGTGGTGCGCATCAGCCCGCAGTCAAAACACACACTGCGTACCGTCACCTTGTTCCAGGACGTGGTCCAGGGACGTGCCGATGCGACCGCAGCCAACGCTGAACTGTTGGGCCTGATGCCGGAGAAACCCTGCAACGGTTACTGGTACGGCAAACCCGGGCTGGAGCAGGTCAGTTCCCAGGCCCTGACCGTGCCGGTTTAAAGGAGTCTGAGATGAGCGAAAAAACATGGCTGATCCCGAAACCCGTCGGACAACTTCTGGGACGTCTGCCCGGCCTGCCGGGATCGATGTTGTTTGTCACGGCCTTGAACCTGTCGCTGGCCAAGCAGCTGAATGATGACGTGACACAGATGCTGATCGGCAAGAAACTGCGATTGTGTGTGCTCGACGCCCAATGGACTTTTGATTTTGAGTGGCGCCACGGCCGTTTTGTCGCCAGCCAGAACACCGGTATCGCCGACCTGACCTTGAGCGCCAGCGCCCACGACTTCATCAAGCTGGCGCGCCGCGAGGAAGACCCCGACACCCTGTTTTTCAATCGCCGGCTGGCCATGGAGGGGGACACCGAGCTAGGCCTGCTGGTGAAAAATACCATCGATGCGATCGAGTTGCCGGTGATGAAATCGCTGTTGTCCGGACTGAAGCCGCGCTGATTCGCCATGAGTTCAGCCGCCACGCCAAAGAAACGCATGGTTGTCGCCATCTCGGGTGCCAGCGGTGCTGTCTACGGCGTGCGACTGTTGCAGCGCCTGCGCGGCATGGCCGATGTGCAAACCCATTTGGTGGTGTCTGATGCCGGCTGGCTCAACGTGCAACAGGAACTGGACCTGCCGCGAGCCCAAGTCGAAGCGCTCGCAGACATGGTCTATCCGGTGCACAACATTGGCAGCGCCATCGCCAGTGGTTCATTTCGATGCGACGGCATGGTGATTGCACCCTGCTCCATGCGCACGCTGGCGGCCGTGGCCCATGGCCTGTCCGACAACCTGATCACACGCGCCGCCGACGTCATGCTCAAGGAGCGTCGCCGGCTGATCCTGATGGTGCGCGAAACCCCATTGAACCTCGCGCACCTGCGCAACATGACCAGCGTGACCGAGATGGGCGGCATCATCTTCCCGCCGGTACCGGGTTTTTATCAGCGGCCGCAGACGATTGAAGAGATGGTGGGACACACGGTGAGCCGGGTGCTCGACTTGCTGGATCTGCCGCAGGCCGATGCGCAGCGCTGGAACGGGCTGCAAACCACTTTATGAACCGAATAATCGCGACATCTTTATGAAACCCGCAAGGCAGGCAGTCAGGGCGGCTTCTTCATACTGGGGTACCAGAAATCATCAACCACCCGGACTGCCCACCTTGCTGGACGATTTGTGAATGCGAATGTTTGCTTTTCTTCTTGGTATTCGCGATCTCAAGATCGAGCCGACCTCTCGGCGCGGCAGCCGGATGGGGTGGCCCCCGATTTCTGGTACTCCAGTATGAGGGGGGCGTCCCATCCGGCTGCCGCGCAGCGCACGCCCACAGCGCCAAGCCCGATTTAATTGGAATCTGACCCCCATTCATTTGACCCCCATTCATTTCATCATCATGGCCTACCGCGATCTCCGGGACTTCATCACCCAACTCGAACAATTGGGCGAACTCAAACGCGTCCAGGCCGAGGTTTCGACACACCTGGAAATGACCGCCCTGTGCGACAAAGTGCTGCGCGCCGGTGGCCCCGCCCTGCTGTTTGAACACCCGACTGGCCATAACATCCCAGTGCTGGGCAACCTGTTTGGCACCACACGGCGCGTCGCTCTGGGTATGGGGGTCAACGATGTGAGCGAACTGCGCCAGTTTGGACATGTGCTGGCCGCGCTCAAGGAACCCGAAGCGCCCAAAGGCTTCAGGGAACTCATGGGTATGGGCAGCCTGGTCAAGACGCTGTGGTCCATGGCACCCAGGGAATTACGCAGCGCGCCCTGCCAGGAGATCGTATGGGAAGGTCCCGACGTCGACCTGGCCCGGCTGCCGATCCAGCACTGCTGGCCCGGCGATGTGGCGCCGCTCATCACCTGGGGTCTGGTGATTACGCAAGGGCCGCACAAGGCGCGGCAAAACCTCGGCATTTACCGCCAGCAAGTACTCTCAAGCAACAAGGTCATCATGCGCTGGTTGCCGCACCGCGGCGGCGCGCTCGACTTTCGCGACCACAGCCAGCAAAACCCAGGTCAACCCTACCCGGTGTGTGTCGCCCTGGGCGCCGACCCGGCCACCATTCTGGGTGCGGTGACGCCGGTGCCCGACACGTTGAGTGAATACCAGTTTGCCGGGCTGCTGCGTGGCAGTCGCACCGAACTGGTCAAAGCGCTGGGCAGTGAACTGCGTGTGCCGGCTTTTGCCGAGATCGTGCTGGAAGGCCAGATCAAACCGGACGCGACACACAAAACCGGCTTTGAACATGCGTTGGAGGGCCCGTTTGGCGACCACACCGGTTACTACAACGAGCAAGCCGAGTTCCCGCTCTTCACCGTTGAGCGCATCACCATGCGGCCCAATCCTGTTTACCACTCGACCTACACCGGCAAACCGCCCGACGAGCCCGCCACGCTGGCGCTGGCGCTCAACGAGTTGTTTGTGCCGCTGCTACAGCGCCAGTACCCCGAGATCACCGACTTTTACCTGCCGCCCGAGGGCTGCAGCTACCGTATGGCGGTGGTCAGCATCCGAAAGGCCTACCCCGGTCACGCGCGGCGCGTGATGTTTGGCATCTGGAGCTTTTTGCGCCAGTTCATGTACACCAAGTTCATTGTGGTGGTGGATGACGATGTCAACCCGCGCGAGTGGACAGACGTTATCTGGGCCATCACGACCCGGGTCGACCCCACGCGCGACACTCTGCTGGTCGACAACACGCCGATCGACTACCTCGACTTTGCCTCACCGGTCAGTGGCCTGGGCAGCAGGATGGGCATCGATGCCACCAACAAGTGGCCGGGCGAGACCAGCCGTGAATGGGGCAGGCCCCTTGCCATGCGTGCGGACGTCACTGCCAGAGTCGACGCGCTCTGGCAAACGCTGGGCTTGTAGCCACGCGCCGGGCCTGCTCGGCTCGCAAATGCTCCCCCGATTCGAGGTCAGGGCCATGATGACCGTAAGAAGAGTGGTGACGTGGGCGACCCCTGCTCCGCCATGTCAGCGGACCCACACGCTAGAGCCAGCGCACGGCACCCCGATAGGCATGCCAGGTGGCATACCCGAGTAGCGGTCCGACCAGCACCAGTCCGCAGGCGAAGGGCAGCAGCAAAGCCAGCGCCACCAGCGCCACAATCAGCGCACCCCACAGCAACATGATGCCAGGCTGCGTCACCACTACCTCGATGCTGCCAATGGCTGCCGTGATGGCGTCGGTGTCACGATCCAGAATCATCGGAATCGAGATCACGGTGATGGCAAAAACCAAGGCGGCAAAAGCACCTCCGACCAAGGTGTAAGCCAGCACAAAATCCAGGTTATCCGGATTGAACACCGCCTGCACCACACCCATCGAAGACGGCATGCCGGTGTTGAAAAACACTGCAATCACCACCAGCGAGGCCCGACCCCATAACAGCTCCAGCACAATCAACACCCCGACCAGCAGGCCCATGCTGGGCAGATGGGTTTTCCAGCAGGTCATGGAACTGGCAAAGTCGGCGCTCAGACCCAGTTCCCGGCGGCGGCTCACCTCATACAGGCCCATCGCCAGGAACGGCCCGACGAGCAGACAGCCGGAGGCAATCGTCATGGTAAATTCGGGCCGGGATCTGAACACAAGCCCCAACACCATTGCCATGAGCCAAAAAGCAAGACCGTAAAACAGGCTGATGCCCGGATGCGTTGCCAAGTCGCGCCAACCCAAGCGCAGCCACCGTAGCGGCGCAGACCAGGCCATGACAATGAGCTCTTTGGGAGGTGCCTCAGAGGGCGGCGGTAGGTAGGGCGGCGGCGGGATTTCAGGTGGAAAATGACTCATGCCAGAAGCTTAGCGCGTCCACCAACAGGCGACCATTAAGGAAAACACCATGTGCCCCTAAACTTGCGGAGAAATCATCTTGTGAAAATTGCTTGCCATGAAGCTGCAATTTAATAAAATTCAATAAAAATTGATAGCCGCCATACAATAACTTCAACAGGGTCACCAGTCATGTCAACCGTCACTATTGAAAAGTCGTTTTGCACCACCCGGGAGGCCGCCAAGTTGCTGGGTGTGTCAGTGGGTACCGTGCAACTTTGGGTCGAAAGCGGTCTGCTGCGGGCATGGAAGACCGCAGGCGGGCATCGCCGCGTGATGCGCGACTCGGTAGACCAACTGCTGCGCAAGGAACCTGAGCAAAACTCCCCGCCCATGCTTGCCGAGCCGCTCGCCACGCAGGCACGCCAGCTCAAGGTCATGGTGGTCGAGGACGATGCTGACCTGTTGCGCCTGTACCAGGCCAAGCTATCGCGCTGGCCCATGGCGACCAAGGTCACCGGCATGTACAGCGCCATTGCCGCCTTGCTGGCGATCGGCCGCGGCGGCCCCGATCTGCTGATTACCGATCTGAACATGCCGGAGATGGATGGTTTCAGCATGCTGCGCATGCTGCACCATGCCCCAGAACTCGCCCACACCACCATCGTCGCGGTGACCGGTCTGGACGAGGCAGCCATTGCCGCGCGCGGTGGCCTGCCGCCCGATATCCAGGTGCTGTCCAAGCCCATTCCCTTTGAGCGGCTGCAAGACATTGCCACCGGTATCGCCAAGCAGGGTCGCTTTATTCCCAACCCTCAATTTGCAACCTAGATTGCCATGAACACGATCCTCATAGTTGACGACCACTCCGATATCAGACGCCTGCTCAGCATCACGCTGGGCAAGGAGTTCAAGATTATTGAAGCCGAGGACGGGGTGAGCGCGCTCGCTGCGGTGCGCCACCATCATCCCAAAGTGGTGCTGCTCGACGTCATGATGCCAGGCGAAATGGACGGCCTGCAGGTGCTCGAGGCCATCAAGGCTGACCCGCTGACCCGCGATATCCTGGTGGCCATGATTACCGCGCGTGGCCAGGTTGCCGACCATGACGATGCGCGCGAACGCGGTGCCGATGCTTATTTCATCAAACCCTTCAGTCCGTTGCAGGTCGTGACCTGGGTACGTAACCATCTCAAGTAGACAAACGTCCAGATACTTGCCCCAACCAAACGCACCTGTCATGCCCGCCACGCTCTCTCGTTACCGCCATATCGTGCTCATACTTTGGCTGGCGGCAGCAGTGTTGCTGGGGCTAACCTGGTGGCATGTGTTTGCGCAGGTGAGCAGCAGTCGCACCAAGGAACTCGCCGTCGCTGCCCGCGACCTGGCCAATCTGACCCGTGTCAGCCAGGAACATGCCAACCGGACATTTCGAAGTGCCGACCAGGTGATCCGCTTTATCCAGGCGCGCTACCTTGAGCTGGGCAACAAGCTCGACCTGGCCTCTCTCACCGAGCAGGGCGTGATTGATGCCGAGATTTTTCCCCAGGTGGGTGTCATCGACGCCAAGGGCATTTATGTGCTGGGCAACCGGCCCGTCACCGGCAAGCTCGATCTGTCAGACCGCGCGCATTTCAAGGTTCATCTGACCTCCAACCAAGACCTGTTGTATGTCTCACAACCCGTGCTCGGGCGCGCCACCGGCAAGTGGTCGATCCAGTTGACGCGACGCATCAACCGCCCCAATGGTGACTTTGCCGGCGTGGTGGTGGTGTCGGTTGACCCGGGTTATTTCACCCGCTTCTACAAAGAGCTCAAGCTGGGCAATCAGGGTGTCATGGCGCTGTATGGCCTGGATGGCGTGGCGCGCGCACGCAGCGTGGGCGACCGGGAAGAATTTGGCAGCCAGGCCAACAATTCACCCCTGTTTGCCCGCATCGCCAAGGGGGAACTCGACGGCCATTTCACTGCCAGATCGGTGGTTGACAAGGTTGAACGTCTGGTCCATTTCCGCAAGCTGCCCGGTTACGAATTGGTGGTGATGGCAGGGCTCGACTCCGAAACCGTGCTGGCCAACCACAATGCGGCCAAGGAAGCCCTTTGGCTGCAGGCCGCCATTGTGAGCGTCCTGATTCTGGCGCTGGCCGGGGCACTGACGCGCCACCTCAAACAAATCGGCAGTGAAATGAATGCACGCCAACAGGCACAACGCCTGACCGAAGAGCGCAATGAGCAACTCAATGCCATTTTTGATGTGAGCCCGGACGGTTTTGTCTCATTCGATGCCCAGAAACGTGTCAGTTACATCAACCCGGCTTTCAGGCAGATGACCGGTATGGGCAACGAGACGCTGGAAGGTGTGGATGAAAACGATTTCTCCATTTGGCTGGCGTGGCGCTGCTCGGCCAGCACGCCGTTTTTGGGGGTAGCCGCGCTGCGCGCGCAAGCGACAGGCGGCACACCCGAACAGCGTACCCTGGTTGAACTCAACCAGCCGGTCAAGCGCGTACTGCAATTGGGTCTGCGCTCGAGCCAATCAAGCACCGTGTCGCAAATTCTGTACCTGCACGATGTGACCCACGAGACCGAAGTCGACCAGATGAAGAGTGAATTTCTGGCGACCGCCGCGCATGAACTGCGCACGCCGATGGCCAGCATTTTTGGTTATGCCGAGGTCCTGCTCCACGAACAATTTGACACCGCCACACAGCAAGAATTCCTGAATACCATCTATACCCAGTCCAAGTTGATGGCCAATATTCTCAACGAGCTGCTGGACCTGGCCCGCATTGAGGCGCGCCGCGACCGCGACTTCCGCTACACCCGGGTTGACCTGCAACTGCTGGTCACTGACCTCGCCCGCACCTACCCCCTGCCTCCCGGACGGACCGGCCTGGAACTCATGCTGCCCGAGCAGCCCTTGTACCTGATGGCCGATGCCGGCAAGTTGCGGCAAACCTTGCTTAACGTGATCTCCAATGCGTTCAAATATTCTCCCCATGGGGGCCCGGTACAGCTCAAGGCCTGGATCAACACCACGGCCGGTCAGGGGCCCGGCGTGTGTATCGAAATCATCGACCACGGCATCGGCATGACCCCGGCGCAACTGGCCCGGGTCGGCGAACGCTTTTACCGCGCCGACACCTCGGGCAAAATTCCGGGGACCGGCCTGGGCATGAGCATCGTCAAGGAAATCATCGCGCTGCACCGCGGCACGCTCAAGATCGAAAGTGCCCCCGGCCTGGGCACAACCGTGCGCATTTGCCTGCCCACCTACACCACCTTGCAGGACAGTGTCGAACTGAGCTCAAAGGGTCCGCCTGGCATGGGGGCACCGATACAGGACACACGTCCAGCGACCCTGGATTGAAGCCTGTGCCCATGCTGACCTCCTGGCGGCGCTTGACGCATTTCTGCCTGCATTTTCTTGAGCGGCTCACGCTGAATCACAAGCTGCGTTATGGCATAGGTAGCTTGCTGATCGTTATCTTGATGTTGAGTCTGCATGCGATCCACGATGCGCGCGAGCTGGCGGCGCAACTGCGCGACATGTACACGCACAAATTGTTGAGCGTATCTGCCACAAAGGAAGCCCACATCCACTTGATGGAGGTCGGGCGCAATCTGAGGCAAAAACTGTTGGTTCGGGATGCCAGCGAACTCGCCCATGCCGAGCGCGAACTGGCTCATGCGCGCCAGCAGTTAGTCACCAGCATCACCGAAATGCAAACGTTCATGGGCTTGACGACAGACCAGGACTTGTTGTCAGACACCATCAACTCACTGCGGCACTATCTGCAGCAGGTAGACAACATTTCTGCCCAGGCATCTGGCAACACAAGCCGCCTCCCGAATGCTGCTGTTGCGATGCTTTTTGAGCGTGACAACCTGGCACTGTTCATGCAATGTGACCGACTCATGGATGCGCTGGTCACTCAAAAAGAGCAGGCCGCGCGGCAGGCATGGGAGCAGTCTGAAGCCTTTGCCACCCGCGCCCAGTTCGTCAGCACGGCCTTGCTGGTCGTGGGATTGCTGGCTGGCCTGGGTATTGGCTTGTTGCTGGCACATTCGATCAATCGGCCGATTGAACGCCTGCGCGTGCGCATTGAAGGTATGGCGCAGGGCGAACTGGACAGCACCGTCCCACACACCGAATTCCAGAATGATCTCGGGGCCATGGCGCGCGCGCTCACCGTGCTGCAGAGCGCCGCGCGCGAAGTGGAGGACCTGCACTGGATCAAATCCAACACCACCGACATCGCGACCAGCGTGCTGGCACTTGAAAGCCTGGATACATTTGCCAACAACTTGTTGGCCCGATTGGTGCCTCTGACGGGCGCCCAAAGCGGGCTGCTTTATGTGCTGGACCCGTCTGACCAGCACCTCAGCCTGGCCGGGACGGCGGGCGTGACCGATGGCAGCCTCGTGATACCGAGCTTTGCCACCGATGCCGACCTGCTCGGTCCCTGCGTGAGCCAGGCACAAACGATTCGGCTGAATGATGCCTCGCCGCAGCAAATGCAGACGCTAGCCGGATTGCCGGACGCGCAGAAGGGCAGAGTTCTGATCGTCCCGGTGGCCCCGGTCGGCAGTAACCAGGCGCTGGCGGTGCTGGTGCTTGGCACTTCAGGGAGCTTCGACCCGCGTCACCAGGCACTGCTCGGCGAGTTGCTGCCTTTGGTGGCGCTGAATCTGGAAATCTTCGAGCGTAAACGGATCACACAGAGTTTGATGCGCCAGACCCAAGCCCAGGCGCATGACCTGCAACAGTCGGAAGAGGTCTTGCAGGTGCAGCAGCGGGAGCTGATCAGCCAGGCCGGCGAGTTGCACCAGCAATTCGAACTGACCCGCGCCGCCCGTCAGCAGGTCGAAGAAGCCAACCGTGCCAAGAGCGAGTTTCTTGCCAACATGAGCCATGAAATCCGGACCCCGATGAATGCGGTCATTGGTCTGTCGGGACTGGCACTGGAAACCGAGCTCAGCCCAAAGCAGCGCGACTATTTGCAGAAAATCAACACTGAGGGCAAGGCGCTGGTCGGAATCATCAACGATATTCTGGATTACTCCAAGATTGGCGCCAGCAAAATGACGCTGGAATCGGCACCATTCAGCCTGCAACAGGTGACCGACAGTGTGACCACGCTCGTGGGGCAACTGGCGCAGAAAAAAAATATCGCTTTTTCAATCGAGGTCGAACCCGACGTGCCGCCGACCCTGGTCGGCGATGCCGTCCGCTTGAAACAGGTATTGACCAACCTGTGCCATAACGCGCTCAAGTTCACTGAAATCGGACATGTCAAGGTGACGGTTGCCGTGACGCAACGCGAGCCCAAGCGCGTGCAATTGACGGTATCGGTACAGGACAGCGGCATTGGCATGACGGCAAAACAATGCAGCAACCTGTTTACCGCCTTCAGCCAAGCCGACAGTTCGACCACCCGCCGTTTTGGCGGCACCGGGCTGGGCCTGACAATTTCGAAGAGCCTGGTCGAGATGATGCGGGGGCACCTGGTCGTGCAGTCAGAACCCGGGACGGGCAGCACCTTCACTTTTACCGCCTGGCTGGACCTGCCCATGCAACCATTCGACAGACTGGGATCCGGCGACCTGGAACATCAGCCCGAGGATGCGGCGGAAACACAGGAATTCTGGCTTGATACTGTCGATATGCCAACCGTGGCGGTGCCGGTCGATAGTTCGGGACCGCTGCACGGTCTGGCCGTTCTCCTGGTGGAAGACAACAAGATCAACCAGCAAATTGCCGGCGAATTGATGGCCGCCATGGGCGTACGCGTGACGCTGGCCGACAATGGCCAGCAGGCGCTGGACTTGTTGCAATCGGCAGAGCAACCCGTGCCCTGGTCGCTGGTGCTGATGGACCTGCAAATGCCGGTGATGGATGGCCACCAGGCCACGCTGGCCATACGCAAGCAAGCGCGTTTCAAGGACCTGCCGATCATCGCCCTGACTGCCCATGCGGCCATTGAGGTGGTATCACGCTGCCTGGATGAAGGCATGAACGACCACCTGAGCAAACCCATCGACCCTGATGCACTGCGTCAATGTCTGGTGCTTTGGGGCAAACCGGTGCCCGGCATGCCCGATACCAAGGTTTTATCGGAAGCCCCCCAGCCGCAGCCGACTGCCCTGCGTATCAGCGGCATCAACACACAACTAGGCTTGCGCCTGTGTGCTGGAAACCAGACTCTTTACAACAGTGTGCTGATGAAATTTTTGAGCAGCATCGACACGCTGCCCGAGCAGTTGGCGAACGCGGTGGCTGCGGGACAGTGGTTGGAGGCAGAACATCTGGTGCATAACCTGAAAGGCGTCGCCGCCAACGTGGGCGCTGTCACGTGCAGCAGCCTGAGCGCGGAACTGGAAAACGCCTTGCACCAGGCCGTGACGCAGGATCAACCCTTAAAACAGGCAAAGAGCCGCTTCGCACCGCTGCTGACCCATCTGGCCAATCTGGCCCTTCGCTTGCGCCAGGCCTTGCGCGAAGCAGCGGAAGCGGAAGCAGCGCTGCCCGCGCAAGCGGTCGATGCAGTACAACTGACCAAGGTCTGCCGCGAATTGGCTGAGCTGCTGGCATCCAACAACGCCGCGGCCGAGTTGCTGCTGCAAACGCAGCGCGGCTTGCTGCACAGTGGCCTCGGTGTTAAATTCGTTCTGCTGGCGCGACAAGTTCAGGAGTTTGAATTTTCCGAGGCTCTGGTCACGCTTGAAGACGCAGCCGCCGACGCCCACATCACCTTCAACTAGAGTCGTTATGGATCTGTTTTTTCCCATCAAGCCAACCGTTCTGATTGTTGACGACTCGTCGGCCAATTTATCCCTGCTGTTTGGCCTGCTGCACGAGTCTTACACGGTGAAGGCGGTCAACCATGGCGCCAAAGCGCTCGCCATGGTCAGCCAGGAGGAGCCCGACCTGATCCTGCTCGACATCGTCATGCCTGACATCAGCGGCTACGAGGTCTGCCGCGAGCTCAAGGCCAACCCGCGCACCCAGCATATTCCGGTGATTTTCCTGACCAGCAAGAACGAGGTTGAAAACGAGGAAATGGGCATGGCGCTGGGTGCGGTCGACTACATCACCCGGCCGATCAGCCCCGAAATATTGCTCTCAAGGCTGCGTGCGCACCTGGTAGATGCCTCCCATGCCCGCACCATGCGGGTCAACAACGAGTATCTGGAATTTGAGGTGGCCAAACGTGCGCGCGACATGGCGGCACTGCAGGAGGTCACCATTCTGGCGCTGGCCTCGCTGGCCGAGGTGCGCGACGTCGAAACAGGCAATCATCTGCGGCGCACCCAGAACTACATCCGTACCCTGGCCAGACACCTGCGCGACCACCCGCGTTTCTCCAGTTTTCTCAGCAGCAATGTGATCGACATGTTGTTCAAGTGTGCACCGCTGCACGACATCGGCAAGGTCGGGATTCCGGACCGGATCCTGCTCAAGCCCGGGCGCTATGAGCCGCACGAGTTTGAGATCATGCAAAGTCACCCAAGACTGGGTTATGAAGCGCTGATGCAGGCGCAGGTCGCCAGCGAAGAGTCGTTTGAGTTCATTCAAATTGCCAAACAAATCGTTTACTCGCACCATGAAAAGTGGGATGGCTCGGGTTATCCGCAGGGTCTGGCGGGAGACGCCATTCCGATTCCGGCGCGTCTGATGGCGGTGGCGGATGTTTATGACGCCCTGATCAGCCGACGCGTTTACAAAGTCGGCATGAGCCATGAGAAGGCCTGCGCGATCATTGAGGAAGGTCGTGGCAAACACTTTGACCCCGATGTGACTGACGCCTTCTTAACGCTCGCCAATGAATTCCATGCCATTGCCGAAAGGTATGCCGACAACGACGAAGACTTGCAGAAAAAAGCAATTCATCTGGCCAACGTGCTCGGCAATTGATTCAAGCCGAGCGCCAACTGCAACACACCCCATGGCCCCCTTGAAAAGACGCAGTACCGACACCCCGAGCAGCGCCCTGATGGACGCCAACGCGCTGCTGCGCACGGTGATTGACGAGAATCCCAACATCATCCTGATGAAAGACTGGGACGGCAAATTTTTGCTGGGCAACCGGGCGCTCGCCAAACTGTATGGCACCACCCCCGACCAATTGGTGGGCAAGGATGACGGCGCCTTCAACCCCAATGCCGAGCAGGTGGCTTTTTACCTGCAAAACGTGCGTGAGGTCATGTCGCAAGACCAAACCCAGGTGGTGTTCGAGGAATCGACGGACGCGGCCACTGGCGAAACGCTTTGTTACCAGTCGATCAAGATCCCTTTGACTTCACCTGAAGGAAAAAAACAGATCCTGGTGATTGCCAACGATGTGTCTGAACTGAAACGGGTGCAACTGAAGCTCGAAGAGAGCGAGCGCCGCCTCAATTACGTGCTCGACGCCACTGGTGAGGGCGTATGGGACTGGAACATTGCCACCGGCATCGTGACCCACAACCGCCGCTGGTGCCAGATTACCGGACTCAACGACGACTACCTGAAGCACCCGCTGGGGGAATTTGCCGCGCTGTTGCACCCCGACGACAGGGCTCAGGTCATGGCCAGGCTGGAAAACTGTCTGGCGGGCAAGGGACGCTACCAGAGCGAACACCGCATGCGGCTGCATGACCGTGATGTGTGGGTGCTCGACCGGGGCGATGTGGTCGAACGTGATGCCGCTGGCCAGGCCCTGCGCATGGTGGGCAGTTTTGTCGATATCAGCGAACGCAAGGTAGCCGAGGTCTTGCTGAGCGAGCACAGTGCGCAACTCGACGCGATTTTTGACCTGAGCCCGGATGGTTTTGTCGCGTTCGACCCGAAACGGGTTGTCAAATACGTCAGCCCGGCCTTCACCGCACTCACCGGCCTGCCACCTGCCGCTGTGATTGGTCTCGATGAGTCGGCATTTTCGCGAAGCCTCGCCGATTTGTGCCTGCCAGAAGCTCGCTTTCCAGGGCTGGACGCGATGCGCAAGTCGGCGCAGTCGGGCGTCGCCAACGAACAGCGCCAGGTGATTGAATTGAGAGAAGCGCCTGGACAAGCCAAGACCAGCCGGCGCGTGCTGAAAATCTCCTTGCGCGAATCGCACGAGCAAAGTGTGTCGCAGATTCTTTGTCTGCGCGACATCAGCCACGAAACCGCGGTGGACCGCATGAAGAGCGAATTCTTGTCTACCGCAGCGCACGAGCTGCGCACGCCGATGTCAGGCATCTATGGGTTTTCCGAGGTGCTGTTGAACGAACAGCTCAGCGAAGCCGAGCGCAAGGAATTTCTGGAAATCATTTACCGCCAGTCCACGCTGATGTCGTCGATTCTCAACGAACTGCTGGACCTGGCACGCATCGAGGCCTTGCAGGGCAAGGATTTTTTCTTCGAGTCCGTGCCGGTGCCAGCCCTGATCGACAAGGTGGTGCGCGGACTGAAGGTGCCAGACCAGCGCTCACTGCCGAGCCTGGAATTGCCGCAAGAACCGGTGTCGCTTTGGGCGGATCAAAAGAAGGCCCAGATGGCGCTGCTCAATGTGCTCTCCAACGCCTACAAGTACTCGGCGCCAGGCAAACGCGTGCACATCAAGGTGCAAACCCTGCCCGATGAAATTGCCCTGCACATCACCGATCAGGGCGTTGGCATGACGTCGGCCCAGGCCGGGCGTGTAGGTGAACGCTTTTATCGTGCCGACACCTCCGGCAAGGTCTCCGGCACCGGGCTGGGCATGAGCATCGTCAAGGAGATCATGGCACTGCACTACGGTCGCATGGAGATCAACAGCCAGCCCGGCCAGGGCACCACCGTGAGCCTGATTTTTCCGAACAACATCCACACGGGTTGATGGTCCGGTGTTTGACGCCGAAGCCCATTTGCCATGCCGCCAGGCTTCAAGATTGATTTTGTCGCAGACATTTCCTGGGGCTGGTGCACCAGCTCAGTCGCGAGGTAAAAACATCGTGAATGTGGTGACGCCGGCACCGGAATCGGCCCGGATCGCGCCACCATGGGCTTGCACGATCGACCGGGTGATGGCCAGCCCGAGGCCGGCCCCTTCAGCGCTGCGTTGACGCGCCGGATCGACCCGGAAAAAGCGGTCAAACACCCGTGCCAGGTGTTCAGGTGCAATGGTTTCGCCCTGATTGGCCACGCTGATGTCAACGCCATCGGCCTGCGTTTGCACCCGCACCCGGACGGCAGTTGCCGGTTCGGCATGGCGCAGTGCATTGGACAACAGGTTGCCCAGCGCCCGGCGCAACATCAAGCGGTCGGCATTGACCTCGGCGTCACCCTCCAGGCGCAGCGACACCGACTTTTCCTCCGCGACCACGTCAAAATAATCGAACAGGGCATGCACTTCGGCGGCCAGCTGCAGACCTTCCCGTTGCGGGAGCACCAGGCCGTTGTCCGACTTGGCGAGCAGCAACATGTCGGAAATCATGCGCGCCATGCGCTCGAATTCTTCCGCATTCGACTCCAGAATCTGCCGATAGTCCTCGGCGCTGCGGGCGCGCGACAGCGTCACCTGGGTTTGCGTTAACAGATTGCTCACCGGCGTGCGCAACTCGTGGGCGATGTCGGAGGAGAAGTCGGTGAGCCGCTGAAATGCATCCTCCAGGCGGGCCAGCATGTCGTTGAGCGACTGCGCCAGCTCGGCCAGTTCACGCGGAAAGGTTTGCACCGGCAGACGCTGGCTGAGTTGCTGCGCCGTCACGCCCTGGGCCTGTGAGCGCATGGCGCGCAAGGGCGCCAGACCACGGCGCACCGCGACCCAGCCCAGCACCCCGGTCAAGAGCGCTGCGCCGGCCACAAACAGCCACAGGGTTTGCAGAAAAGACCGCATGAAGGTCTGGTGGTGAACGATGTCGGCGGCCACCGCCACAAAGACCCGCAGCGGTTGACCTGTCGCGTCCATGATCGCGGTTGGCACATGGGCAGCCAGACCACGGAATGTCTGTGTTTCGAGATGCCAGAGTGCGGGCCGGTCCGGTGCCTGCGTGGCCTGCCTGATCACCAGTGCAGGATCGAAGCCGGCATGGCCAGTGGCAAATATGACGGCCTCATCGGCGTCGATCACCATCACTTCCATGCCGTGGTGGCCGACCAGAGAATAGGCAAGCTGATGGGTGAATTCGGTCAGGCCTTGCTCGGAATGCACCCGCAACAAGGCCTGGCGGGTCAGCTCCATCTTGCCAGCAAGGACCTCCAAGTCGAGTTCCTCAAAATGTTGTTCCACCGAGGAAGCAATGACAAATCCCAGCAGCAACAACACGGCCAACGCAGCCAGCACAAACATCATCGTCAGGCGATGGGTCAGGGACAAAGCTTTCAGGGCGCGCAATTGGGGTCTTCCAGGACGTAGCCCATGCCGCGCACGGTGCGAATCAGCTTGGGTTCGAAGTTGTCATCCACCTTGGCGCGCAGCCGGCGCATGGCGACTTCAATCACGTTGGTGTCACTGTCGAAGTTCATGTCCCAGACCTGGGAAGCAATCAGCGAGCGTGGCAGCACCTCGCCCTGACGCCGCAACAGCAGCTCCAGCAAGGCAAATTCCTTGGCGGTCAGGTCGATGCGTTGTCCGGCGCGGCTGACACGGCGACGCAGCAGGTCCAGTTCGAGGTTGGCCGCGCGCAACAAAGGGTCGGCAGGGGCTTTGCCACCCCGGCGCAACAGCGTGCGCACCCGTGCGAGCAACTCGGAGAATGCAAAGGGCTTGACCAGATAGTCGTCAGCGCCCAACTCGAGCCCCTTGACGCGGTCATCCACCGCATCACGGGCGGTCAAAAACATCACGGGCATGTCCTTGCCCGCACGGCGAATACCCGCCAGCACCCCCCAGCCGTCGATGCCGGGCAGCATCACATCCAGAACAGCCAGGTCGTAGTTTTCGGTGAGGGCCAGGTGGAGCCCGTCAACACCCTCGCGCGCCAGATCGACGGAAAACCCGGCCTCGGTCAGGCCTTGTTTCAGGTAGTCCCCGGTTTTGAGTTCGTCTTCCACCACAAGAATTTTCATGGGGTGATTCTGCACCGATTGGCAGCCAGATTGAGCCAGATAACAGGAATGTCATCTTCTGGTCAGGCTTTTGTCGGTGCCGACAAGGCACACTGGAGTTGTTTTTTTCTTAGCTCCCACCGCGATCATCCAAGGATAGTCACATGAAAAAGTTGCTGAACCCTGTATGGCTCACCCTCGCCATCACTCTTTGTCTGGCCGCCCCCGCCATGGCCCAGACCGACCACAACATGCACGGCATGCCGGCAACCAAACCGGTGGCGGCGGCCAAACCAGCCATGGCGACGGCCGACGCCGCCATGGGTGAAGGCCTGGTCAAGAAAGTGGACAAAATCAAGGGCACCGTCACGCTGCAACACGGCGCGCTGCCCAACGGCATGCCGCCCATGACCATGGCTTACAAGGTGAAAGACAGGGCCTGGCTCGACCAACTGCAAGCCGGCCAGAAAATCCGTTTTGCCACCGACCCCAAGGACGGCGGCATGACGCTGCTGCGTTATGAGCTGGTCAAGTAAATGCCCCCCGTTGGCTGTCATCGCGAATGAAATGAAGCAATCCCTGACTTCTGACGGCGTGGATGGCCGCGCTGCGCCAGCCGTGACGCGCGATTCCAAAACGGCCTGGACGCTTGTTTTCAGCGCCTGGCTGATCGCCACCACGGCCACGCTGGGGGCCTTGTTCATGAGCGAGATCATGGGCTTTGAGCCCTGTGTGTTGTGCTGGTGGCAGCGCATCTTCATGTTTCCCCTGGTGCTGATACTCGCCTTGGGACTGTTTCCTTTTGATGCCAGGGTGCTGCGTTACGCGCTGCCGCTGGCTGCCATCGGCCTGCTGGTGGCCAGCTTTCATGTCCTGCTGACGATCGGCATCATTCCCGAGACCCTGGCACCGTGCCGACAGGGCATTCCCTGCAAAACCATCCAGATCGAATGGTTCGGTTTTGTCACGATTCCCCTGCTTTCCTTTTTTGCTTTCCTGGTGCTGAACCTGTTGCTCCTCACCACTTACCTGAAGTCACCCAAATGAAACAGAAAAACATGTTCATCGCCGCTGCCGCCCTGATCGCGGCAGCGTTCATCGCTGGCAGCTTCTTTTACAAAAACCAGCAAGCTGCTCAGGCAGCGCAGACAGCAGCCAAAAACCAGGCCGTGCTGGTGCGCGCCGACGCCCCGAGTTTTGGCAACCCGGAGGCGCCGGTGCACATCGTCGAATTTTTTGACCCGGCCTGCGGCACCTGCCGCGAGTTCTACCCGCTGGTCAAGGCCCTGATGGCTGAACATCCGGGCAAGATCCGCCTGACCCTGCGTTATGCGCCGTTTCACCCGGGCTCCGAACCTGTGGTCAGGGCACTTGAAGCAAGCCGCAATCAGGGTCAGTTCAAGCAGGCCCTGGAGACGCTGTTTGTCGCGCAGGACGATTGGGTCGTCAATCACACGGCCAACATCAACGCCGCCTGGCCGCGACTGAGCGCGCTCGGACTGGACATGCCGCGGCTGCAAAACGACATGACGATGCCCACAGTGACGGCCATGATCGCGCGCGATCTGGCTGACGCCAAAACCCTCAACGTGACCATGACACCGGAGTACTTTGTCAACGGCAAGCCACTGCCCAAGTTCGGCTTTGCCGAGTTGAAACAACTGGTCGACGACGCCCTCATCCACGCCAAATAGGTTCAACATGAAAATCACTTACCAGGCCACGGCGCTTGCAGCGATGCTGGTCATGATGGCTGCTGGGTCCGCGCAGCCACAAGAGGCCTTGCCTGGCGCCACCGTGGAGAGCTTGCTGACCCTGGCCAAGGTCAACAACCCCGATTACCTCAGCATGCGCCACGAAGCCCAGGCCGCCAGCGCGCGGGTGGAGATGGCGGGCGCCTGGATGGACCCGAAGTTCCGTATTGAGTGGATGGACATCACCAAATCCGACACGCAAAACGTCACGCTGTGGCCCGACGGTGTCGGCAGCACCAAATACACCCTGATGCAGGACCTGCCCTGGTTTGGCAAGCGCGATTTGAAGCGGGCGATTGCCGCGCAAGAGGCCCAGGCGGTTGACGGCAGGGCGCAAGCCACTTGGGCTGAGCTGGCAGCCAAACTCAAGACCACCCATGCCCTGCGCTACTTCCTGCACAGCTCCAGAAAACTCACACAAGAGCTGCTGGACCTGACCACCCGGCTTGCCAACGTGGCGCAGGTGCGTTATGCCGGCGGTCTGGCCATGCAGCAGGACGCCATTCGCGCCCAGGTGGAACAAACCACCATGCAAACCGAACTGGTGGCACTGGATGGCGAAGCGCGCCAGGCCGAGGCACGTCTCAATGCCCTGCTGGCCCGCCCCCCGAACGCCCCGCTCGCGGTGCCGACAAGCCTGCCGACGCTGCCCGCAGCCGCCAAACTGAATGCCGATGCCTTGATGGCACGGGCACACCAGGGTAGCCCGCAGCTTTTCTCGGAGGAAGCCCGGATCAAGGCAGCAAGCCTCTCGCGCGAGCTCAGCCTCAAAAACCGCTACCCCGATTTCACGCTGGCCATCACACCCACACAAATACAGAGCCGCGTCAGCGAATGGAGCCTGATGCTGGAGATGAACATCCCGCTGCAACAAGGCACACGCCGGGCCCAGGAGCGTGAGGCGCAGGCGATGCTGGAGGCGGCGCACACACGCCTCGCCGCCATCACCAACCAGCTGGCCGCTGATGTGTCGGAACACCTGGCGGGTATCGAGGCGGCCCAACGCACCGAGCAACTTGCCAGATCCAGCCTGTTACCTCAGGCTGAATTGACTTTTCAGGCGGCTCTGGCCGGCTACGAAAACGGCAAGCTGGACTTTGCCACGCTGCTGGAGGCCCAGCGCCAGGTACGCCAGGCCAAACAAAGTCAGCTCAAGGCACAGCTGGAAACACGCATGCGGCTGGCAGAAGTGGAGAAATTGATTGGGGAAGAACTATGAAAACGAAGACGGGATGGCTGTCAGGTGGCGCCGTGGTGTTGATCGCCCTGGCGGGCGCGGGGGGTTACTACCTTGGCACACGCGGACATGGCACAAACGTGGCCACCCCGGCACCGGCGTCAGGCCCGGCGAGCACCGAGGCCGCGGCGGCCCAGCCCGCGCGGAAACTGCTTTATTACCGCAACCCCATGGGCTTGCCCGACACCTCGCCCACGCCCAAAAAAGACCCGATGGGCATGGACTACATCCCGGTGTATGCCGATGCTGCCGAGGAGCAAGCATCGACCCCGGGCCAGGTGGTGATCAGCACGGAAAAAGTGCAAAAGCTTGGCGTCCGCACCGAAGCCGCGCAACGGCGCAGCCTCGACCAGACCGTGCGCGCCGCCGGTCGCATCGAACCCGACGAACGCCAACTATTCACCATCGCCGCGAAGTTTGAAGGTTATGTGGAGCGGCTGCACGTCAACGTGACCGGCCAGCCCATTGCCAAAGGCCAGCCGCTGTTTGAAGCTTACAGCCCCGAACTGGTGTCGGCCCAGCGCGAATACACCATTGCGGCGCAGGGCGTGACGGCGCTCAAGGACGCGGACAGCCAGGCCCAGGCCGGGATGCAACAGCTGGCCCAATCCAGCCTGCTGCGCCTGAAAAATTGGGATATTTCCGACGAACAAATCAAGGCCCTGACAAGCAGCGGTGCCACGCAGCGCACACTCACTTTCCGCTCACCGGTCACCGGCATCGTGATGGAAAAAAAGGTCGTGCAAGGCATGCGCTTCATGCCCGGCGAAATGCTTTACCAGGTGGCCGACTTGTCACGCGTGTGGGTCATTGCCGACGTGTCTGAACAAGACCTGGCGCTGGTCAGGAATGGGACCAGGGCTCAGATCAGCATCAACGCTTATCCGGACAAGGTGTTCACGGGTACGGTCACCTATGTTTATCCCACCCTCAAAGCCGAGACGCGGTCCGTGCCGGTGCGTCTCGAGCTGGCGAACCCGGGCTTGCTGATCAAGCCGGGCATGTTTGCGCAGGTGGAGATGCAGGTCAAGGCCAAAACACCCGTCATCACCGTGCCGGTGTCCGCAGTGATCGACAGCGGCACGCGCAAGCTGATTCTGGTGCAACTCAGGGAAGGCCGCTACGAGCCGCGCGAAGTCAGGACCGGGGCGCGCAACGACAACCACATCGAAGTGCTCAGCGGCGTGACAGAGGGTGAAGCCGTGGTAGTGGCAGCCAACTTCCTGATCGATGCCGAGAGCAACCTCAAGGCCGCCGTGGGTGGTTTTGCCAGCGCACCGGCGGCCCCAGGCGCATCGGCCGCATCACCCGCTGGCTCCGGCCATCGTGCGGACGGAACAGTTGAGGAGGTGGATGCCAAGGCCGGCAGCGTCAGCCTGGCGCACGGCCCGGTGGCCAGCCTCAAATGGCCTGCCATGACGATGGAGTTCAAGCTGGCCAATACGTCCCTGCTCAACAAGCTCAAGCCCGGTGCCAAGGTTTCGGTCGAGTTTGTTGAGCGGCAGCCCGGCGAATGGGTCATCACCAGCGTCAAGCCCTGATCATGCTTTCCAACATCATCGACTGGTCAGGCCGCAACCGTTTTCTGGTTCTGCTGGCGACCCTGTTCATCGTTGTGGCTGGCATTTTTGCGGTGTTGCGCACACCGATCGACGCGTTGCCCGACCTGTCGGACGTGCAGGTCATTGTTTACACCGAGGTCCCCGGCCAGGCACCGCAGGTGGTGGAAGACCAGGTCACCTACCCGTTGACCTCGGCCATGTTGTCGGTGCCCAAATCAAAAGTGGTGCGCGGCTTTTCGTTCTTTGGTGCCTCCTTCGTCTATATCATTTTTGAGGATGGCACCGACATCTACTGGGCGCGTTCGCGGGTGCTGGAGTACCTTAACTTTGCCTCCGGGCGCATGCCCAAGGGCATCACGCCGCAGATCGGACCCGACGCCACCGGTGTGGGCTGGGTTTACCAGTACGCGCTTGTGGCCCGTGACAAAACCCTGGCCGAGCTGCGCAGCATCCAGGACTGGTATGTGCGTTACCAGTTGACCAAGGCGCATGGTGTGGCCGAGGTGGCTTCGGTCGGCGGCTTTGTGCAGACCTACCAGGTGACCGTCGACCCGGTCAAGCTGCGCGCCTACAACATCCCGCTGATGAAAGTGGCGCAGGTGCTGCGCGACTCGAACCGTGACGTGGGCGGCCGCGCGGTCGAGATGGCCGAGACCGAATACATGGTGCGCGGCATGGGTTATCTGCGTGGCAAGGCGGACATCGAGATGTTGGTGGTCAAGGCGGACAAGGGCACACCGGTGTTGATCCGCGACATCGGGCGCGTCGAGCTGACTCCGGATGAGCGCCGGGGCGTGACCGAACTCAACGGCGAAGGCGAGGTGGTGTCGGGTATCGCGATGGCTCGTTATGGCGAAAACGCGCTCGAGGTGATCGCCAACATCAAAGCCAAGATCGAAGAGATCGGCCCCGGCCTGCCCGCCGGTGTCACGGTGGAAACGGTGTACGACCGCTCGGAACTCATCAAGCGCGCCATCGGCACGCTCCAGCGCACGCTGCTCGAAGAGTCGCTGATCGTGGCCTTGGTCTGCGTGGTGTTCCTGATGCATGTGCGCAGCGCGCTGGTCGCCATTTTGATGCTGCCGGTCGGCATCTTGATGGCTTTCATCGCCATGCGCCTGCTCGGCATGAGCTCCAACATCATGAGCCTGGGCGGCATTGCGATCGCCATTGGCGCGATGATCGACGCGGCGATTGTGATGATCGAAAACGCGCACAAACACCTGGAGCGCCTGCCCGAGCAACACAGCACCAGCCACCGCTTCGATACCATGCTGGCCGCCTGCAAGGAAGTTGGTCCGGCGCTGTTTTTCTCGCTGCTGATCATCACCGTGTCCTTCCTGCCGGTGTTTGCACTCGAAGGCCAGGAAGGGCGGCTGTTCTCACCGCTGGCCTACACCAAGACCTTCGCGATGGCCGGGGCCGCGCTGCTGTCGGTCACACTGGTGCCTGTGCTGATGTTGCTGTTCATTCGCGGCAAGATCATGCCTGAGGCGAAAAACCCGGTGAACCGCTTTCTGATCTGGGTCTACCGGCCCATCATCGCGACCGTGATGCGCTGGAAAAAAGTAACTGTGCTGCTGGCGCTGGTGACGCTTGGCCTGTCCTACTTTCCGGCGTCCAGACTGGGCTCAGAATTCATGCCCACACTCAACGAAGGTTCATTGCTGTACATGCCCGCCTCGCTGCCCGGCATGTCGATCACCAAGGCGGCCGAGTTGCTGCAAACACAAAACAAGATCATCAAGAGCTTCCCGGAAGTGGCCTCGGTGTACGGCAAGGCAGGACGGGCCAACACCGCCACCGATCCGGCACCCACCGAGATGTTCGAGACCGTGATCAACCTGAAACCCGAGTCCGAGTGGCGTGCCGGCCTGACCCTCGAGAAGCTGATTGCCGAGATGGACAAGGCGCTGCAATTCCCCGGTGTTGCCAACTCCTGGACCATGCCGATCAAGGCGCGCATCGACATGTTGTCAACTGGCATCCGCACACCCATCGGCATCAAGGTCTTTGGCAAGGATCTCGATGAGATGGAAAAACTCGCGCGGCAAATCGAAACCGTGGTGAAAACAGTGCCCGGCACCAGCAGCGCTTTTGCCGAGCGCATCACCGGGGGCTTTTACCTCAACATCGAACCCGACCGCGCGCAACTGGCGCGATACGGACTGGCGGTGGGTGAACTGCTCGATGTGGTGGGCACGGCGCTGGGTGGCGAAATGGTCACCACCACCGTGGAGGGTCGCGAGCGTTACGGCGTGAGTGTGCGTTACCCGCGTGAATTGCGCAGCGACCCACAGCAGATCGCTAGCCAGGTGCTGGTGCCGACCATGGAGGGCGCCATGATCCCGCTGGGCCAACTGGCCAAAGTGGTGGTGGCCAAGGGCGCACCCGGCATTCGCACCGAGAACGCGCTGCTGTCCGCCTACATTTACGTCGACATCCGTGACCGCGACATTGGCGGTTATGTGCGCGATGCGAGAAAAGCCGTAGCCGAACAGGTCACCTTCCCAACCGGTTATTACGTGACCTGGAGCGGACAGTTCGAAAACATGGAGCGCGCCATCGCCAAGATGAAGGTAGTGATCCCGGTCACGCTGCTGTCGATCTTTTTGCTGCTGTACCTCAACTTCCGCCGCATCACAGAAACGCTCATCGTGATGCTGTCGGTGCCGTTTGCACTGGTCGGCGGTATCTGGCTGATGTGGCTGCTCAACTTCAACCTGTCAGTGGCAGTGGCGGTCGGCTTCATCGCGCTGGCCGGCGTGGCGGCCGAGACCGGTGTCATCATGCTGATTTACCTGGACCACGCCTGGGAGGCGATCAAGACCCGTTGCCGCGCGGACGGGCGCGAGCCCGAGGTGGGCGATCTGTATGCCGCCATCATGGAGGGCGCCGTGGAGCGTGTGCGCCCCAAGATGATGACGGTGGTGGCCATCATGGCCGGCTTGTTACCCATCATGTGGGGCACCGGCACCGGTTCTGAAGTGATGAGCCGCATTGCTGCACCCATGGTCGGCGGTATGGTGTCGAGCACGGTGCTGACGCTGGCCGTGATTCCAGCGATTTATGCGCTGGTGAAGCAATGGCGGCTCAAAAAGGGGCTGGAAGGATGATGCGCTTGGCATGCCGGGTCAATGGGCAGCGGGCGCATGCCGCAAACGCAGCACGCTAAAGATACCCGCCGCGGCGGCAAAGCAGGCTGCCAGTACCAGTGCGATGACGGGACCGCGACCATCGTGAACATTGGATGAGCTGAAAATGATCGCCAGGAGTGCCGCCCCGATAGTCTGACCGGTCAGTCGTGCGCCACCCAGCATGCCGCTGGCAGCGCCGGAGCGGTTCTGCGGAGAGCTCGTGACAATGCTGTGGTTGTTGGGCGACTGAAACAAGCCGAAACCAATGCCGCACAGGGCCATGCGCCAGACAATGTCAGTATTGTCCGGTTGTGTCGGCAAGGCGGCCAGCAAGGCCAGACCCATCGCCATGGTGCCCAGGCCAATGCCGCCGAGCAAGCCGTCCGGATAACGGCCAATCAAGCGGCCCACGATCGGTGCCACGGCCACGATGCAAAGCGGCCATGCTGTCATCACCAGGCCGGCTTGCACGGGCGAACGGCCGTAACTCTCGATCAGCAGGAACGGCAAAGCGATGTAGGCCAGCATTTGCGCCGAAAAACTCATGACCGAGGTGCACATCGACAAGGCGAACACCGGGATGCGCAGCAGGTCCACCGGAAACATGGGCACCGGCTGCCTGAGTTGTCGGCGCAGATAAAACACGCCCACGAAAACACCACCTGCCAGCAAGGCTATGCCGACGCCGATTCCCAAGGAAGTGGCTGACTTGCCGAAGTGGGTGCCGAGCGCGTCAACGCCCAGGAACACCAGACTGAACATGAGCGCGTTGAGCACCACGTCGAGCCAGGACAGCCGCACACTTGAGGTCTCGAGATTGGGCGGCAAGGCGCGCCTTCCCAACCACAACACGATTAAGCCAAGCGGCAGGTTCAAGGCAAACAACCAGGGCCATGACGCCACCGACAGGATGGCCGCTGCCACCGAGGGCCCAGCCACCGAGGCAGTAGCCACCATCATCGAATTGATCGCGACCCCGCGCCCGAGCATGCGCCTGGGGTAGATCAGCCGCACCAGCGCGGTATTCACCGACATGATGCCAGCCGCACCCAGCCCCTGGATGACACGCGCCGCCGTCAACAGTGGCAGCGAATCTGCCAGCGTGCAGGCGAGGGAGGCCAGGGTGAACAGCACCAGTCCGCTCAAGTACACACGCTGGTAACCGATCAGGTCGCCCAGAGTGGCAAAAGGCAGCAAGAGCGCCAAAGTGGCAATCTGGTAGGCGGTAACGACCCAGACCGCCTGTCCGGCAGTGACCTGAAGATCGCGCGCAATGCCCGGCAAGGCCAGGTTGATGATGGTGTCGTTCAGCACACATAGCGTGATACCGAGAATGATGACAAGCATGGCGCGATAACGCGCGGGAGTGGGCAGGCCGTCCTGAACAGGCATGGATATCTTGGAATTGAAGATCAGTAAAGGTGCAGCCATCCACCCCTTTGGTTCGATGGTGGCCAAAATGGCGGTCGTGGCAAGTTTAGTGGTTTCTGGCGTCTGCGACCTGATAGATCATCAAACCAGGCCTGCCACGACCACTAGCTCGCGCCAGGCCGCCAACTTGCGCTCAAAGGACCAGCTCGCATTGGCTGGGCTGGTGGACGGCAGGCGGTACACCGGCAGCCCAAGGGCTCGGGTCACACGCGCATGGCGAAAACTCTCACCGCCGTTGTGGGCAATCAGGCGCAATTCGGGGCAAACTCGCAACAGAGCCGCCAGTTCATTGATTTGCGGCTCGCGGATGGCCGTATCCAGACTACCCTCGCGCTCACAGGACGCATAAACATCCCACAGGCCCAGGCCCTTGTCGAGCATCCAGGCGACACGTTGTTGGTACTGGTCGGCAGTCGGCATCGGGCTCGCCGGCCAGAGCGATTGCAGCACGCGCCAGAAGGCATTTTGCGGGTGAGCGTAATACTGCTGGCGTGCCAGCGAGGTGACGCCCGGAAAGCTGCCCAGCACCAGCATCCGGGTCCCGGTCGTCACCAGCGGGGGCAGGCCTTGAAGGCGCGTCGACTCACGCAATGAAAACTCCATCTTGAAACACAAAAGGCGCAAAGAAAACGGGTGCACCCCATTTTTCCGGCTTTCAGAGCACTATATTTCATGTCTTGGCACTTCCGTCGAAACAAGACTGACCCGTGAACTGGCTCAAACAATTCCTAAATCGCCGCAAGACTGAACTGACACCCGAGCAGCGCGCCAAAAACCTGATTGCGGCTGTCGATAGCGGTGGTTTGCCCTTGAATGCGGCGCGGGTCAACGACATTGCCCGCGCCTTGGGGCTGGAGGTGTCAAGCCGGGCGCGTTTGGAGGAGACCATTGGCCGGATTCGCATGGCGCTTGAGCGGGTGGAAGATCATTGATGCCCGTGAATTGCGTAGTGATGTGCTTATCGTTCAAAAACTACCGTTGCTGAAAATCCTGGGATACAGGGCTGTTTTGTTTGAATAAGAAGCGTCTTCAACGCCTAATCCATTTAGTTCTGGCCAGATGCCGTTGACCAAGGCATAAATCATCAGGAGCGCACCCAGAGTGAGGAGAATTCGATGCACGCCCGATGGTCTAAAGCGGATGATTTTGACTGATGGTGAACGTGAATAAGCCCACCCCCAGGCACAACCAACATACAACGCGATCCAAAGCTGGCTAGTCGGCATCACGATCAACCCTGACACCAAGCCATCAACCAATATTGCCAAGCCCGTCACAAGCCACGCTGTGAGCGTGTCCTGATCTTTCGCAGCGATGATCTTGCGAAGTTGCCAGAGCTTGAGCATGGCAAGTGCTAGCACGGCGCACAAAAAGAGCAGCGCTGGCAGGCCCCACTCGCCTCCAATCTGCAAGGGCCAGTCATGTGGGCTAGCTCCTGTTTGAAGATCGCGGCCATAGTGAGCAAAATGTAAAGGACCCGCGCCCAGCCAGGGATCTTCACGGATCATTTCCAGCGCACGAATCCAAAGCTGCAAACGACCTGAGGTCGGGTTTTGAACAGTGCGGGCGGCGCTTGCGAAGAATAAGCCAAAGGGCTTCAGGCCCTGCATCAATGGAATTGCTGCATAAAAAAATAAATACGCAACCAGTCCCCCCAATCCGGCAAGCACCATGGATCGGCACCAGGCTGCTGCAGCGCCTTGCAGCAGGCACCACGCCACGACAATGGCAACCGTCAGGCCTACAAACGTGCCACGCCCTGCACTCAAAAATAGAAGCATCCACCACAAGGCAGTGATCCCCCACCAAAACAATCTGCGCCCACGATCAGCCATGCGCGCGGCCATGAGCCCCAGCATAGGCAAGGAGATGGTTTGCACATAATTCAGAAAACGGTAGTTATCAAAACCAACGATCAAATGTGACGGCTCCGGCTGAACGCCCGCTTTGAGCACCGATATAAAGATGGTGAACTCGAGCAACAGGTATACAGCGCATGCCATCCCGCAGAGCATGAGCAGCTTGTCCAGCATCAAGTCTCCTCGCGTGCTGATTTCAATAGCCACTAGCCAGGCAATGCCAAGCAACAGAAGCAGGTTGGTCCACTCCAGGAACGCATGGCACGGAGAATAAGCTGTGCTACTGGAAAGTAGCCCTAACAAGAAAAATATCACCAACAAGAGCTTCAGCGGGCGCCCGAGAAGCAAAGGAATTACCGAGCCATTGAGCACTTGAAACCAGATCGCTACAAGTGCCATCAACACACAGGCAATTTCGATCAATCGCTGGTTGTCGTAAAAATGCGCACCGCTCACTAACGGAAAAACGAGGAACGGACTCATGGCAAGAGACGCCACGACCAAAAACGGGAAAACCGACCTCAGTTTCAAACCAAGTTCCACGGGAAATTTCTCCCAAAAAAATCCCCAGTCCATACTGGTCGTGATTGTTTGCGCTCGCCATTTTTGCACGCATCCACTCTATGAAATGGCTTTCACAAGGCCTTGCGAATTCGCACGTTGTACCGAGGCGCGGTAATCGTTACTTTTTGAGAGGCACACATGGCTCATGCGAATTCTCAATATCGACTTTTTCCTTCGCTGAAAAATTGCCCTGCGAGTTCGAAAAAGTGCAATTACTGATGAAAAATTTTCACCCAGGTTGTTCTGAACTCTCAGAGAAATTGGTTGCTCATGGTGAGTGATCAATAGTCAACTTAACAGGAGTGTCATCATGGAAAAATTTTTTCTTGCTACCCGCCGCTTCATGCGTGACGAACGGGGTGTGACGGCGATTGAATATGGCCTGATTGCATCACTGATCGCATTGGCGATTATTGTAGGAGCTGGAAATTTAGGTACTGCTTTAGACACTCTGTTCACCAATATCGCTGCCGAATTGCACACTTAAAAACAGTGATCCGACGCGCTGCTCTAGGTTCGGATGCGGAAAATCTTTCGCACCAGCCGAACGGACAAGTCAACCATGAAGTACCAGGGTGGAGTCACTTCCATTGAATACGCACTGCTCGCCTCCCTGATCGCCCTGGCAATCATCGTGGGGGTCGGCGCCACAGGGGAAGCGAATGCACAGAGCTGGTCCTTCTGGACTGGCAAGGTCCTTGCCGTAATGCAAAAGGCGCTGGGGTATTGAGTTCATTATTTTGAAGACGTGGGTTTAATTGCTTGGTAACAAACATAAAAGAAAGTAGCAGGTCATCAAATGTGGTTCAGGCTAGCTCCATATGCATGGCAGACCGTGGGTCTTGCGGCTTTGGTGCTGCTGGTGCTCACCGCTTTGGTCTTTGACCTGCGCGAGCGGCGCATTCCCAACATGCTGGTTTTGCTGGCCTTGGGAACCGGACTTTGCATCAACCTCATCGGCCCTCGGACCTGGCCAGTTGGATCAGGTCTGTTGAGCATCAATTCTGGTGCGCTGGGCGCCGAGGGCGCACTGTTGGGAGCGCTCACCAGTCTGACCATTTTTTTGCCCTTTTACTTTTTGCGAGCCATGGGCGCGGGCGATGTCAAGCTGATGGCCGGCATCGGCAGCTTTGTCGGTCCGACCACGGCCATCAATGTGGCCTTGTTCATCCTTGTCACGGGCGGTGTGCTGGCTATTGTGCGCATGGTCTGGGTAGGCAAAACGCAGGTGGTCTTATTCAACGTGGCGACCGCGCTGGGCCAATGGGTACCCGGCTCGGTGGCCCGTTTTGACCCTGCCACCCAGTCGGCTGATCGCATGCCCTACGCGCTGGCCATGGCCGGCGGCTTGCTGGCTTATGGCGTCTGGATTTTCAGTGGCCATGCGCCGCTGGTCAATTTCTGAAAGAACACATCATGGATGATCTGTCACACACCGCGGCATCGCTGCTACAGGCTGTGCATCCCGATCCGGCAGAAGTGCCAGTGGCCGACACCACCAGCCTGCCGGCTGCTTTTTTGACCGACCTGGCATTGCGCCACTTTGCACGCCTGGGTGAGCTCAAGCTGTTCCAGATTTCGCAAAACCTGGGCATGGCCGTGCCCTTGGTTGATAGCTTGTTGACGAACATGCGCAAGCTCGGCCTGTTGGAAGTGCCGCGCCGCGGCGATCTGGAAGGCGACGTCAGCTACGCCTTGACGGAAAGCGGCGAAAGGTTGGCCCGGCTGTCTTATGAAAAGTGCAATTATGTGGGTCCTGCACCCGTCACCTTGCACGAATACGTAGACCGGGTGCGCGCGCAAAGTCGGCACCAGGTACCGGTGCGCGCCGCGCACCTGAAGCAAGCCATGGGGGATCTGGTGATTGACCAGGCCATGCTGCCCACGCTGGGCAGTGCGCTCAATTCCGGCAAGGCCATTTACCTGTACGGCGACAGCGGTAGCGGCAAGACGTATCTGGCCGAGCACTTGATCAACACACTGGAGGGCCACATCTGGGTACCTCATGCGATTTACATCGACGGTGAGGTGATTCAGGTTCTTGACCCTATCGTGCACCGTCCGGCGCCCGCGCCTGCGCCAAGCATGCCCGGCCTGACGCGCGAAATCGCACCCGATGGCCGTTGGGTTCTGATCGAGCGGCCTGTGGTGATTGCCGGTGGCGAGCTGACGCTGGACATGCTTGACCTGAACTACGACCCGCACACCCGCCTGCACATGGCACCGCCGCAAATGAAGGCCAACAACGGTATCTTCGTGATCGACGACTTTGGCCGCCAGCGCGTGAGCCCGCACGAGCTGATGAACCGCTGGATCGTGCCTCTTGACCGTCGGGTCGATTACCTGGCACTCAACACCGGCACCAAATTTACGGTACCGTTTGACGTGCACGTGGTTTTTTCGTCGAACCTGGCGCCAGAAGAACTGGTCGACCCGGCCTTTGCCCGGCGCCTGGGCTACAAGATTCACCTGCTGCCCATGAGCATGGAAAGCTACCGCGCGGTGGTGGCGCAGGCTTGCGCCCGCAGTGGCGTTCCGCCGGACCCGGTCGGCATTGATTACCTTATCAACACCTTGCACCAGCGCCATCTTCAGCCCTACCTACCGAACCAGCCGTTCGATGTCATCAGCAAGATAGCCGACCGTGCCAGATACCTGGAAGAACCCCCGCGCATGACACCCGAAGTGCTGGACTGGGCGTGGGCCACTTACTTTGGTGGAAGGGGCCTGACAGCGCAGGCTGAAGCCAACCCGAACTTCAAACTAGGAGATTGAAATGAAGAGCAAACGCGCAATCATCATGCTGGCCCTGTCGGTGCTGCTGGGTATCGCGGCTGTGCTGTTGGCAGCCCGCTGGATGGGTCAACAGGCCGCCAGCGACAAAACCACGGTGCTGGTCGCCTCGCGTGACATGGAGTTGGGTCAGGCCATCACACCCACCATGCTTGAGTCCGTGCCGTGGCCGAAAGGCGCGGTGCCCAACGGTGCCTTCGACGACCCGAAGAAGCTAGAGGGACGCGTGGTGCGCATCAGTATCTTCAAGGGTGAGCCGGTGCTGGCACCCAAGCTGGCACCCGAAGGCACCAAAGCAGGCCTGGATTCAGTGATCAAGGCAGGACACCGTGCCATCACAGTCAAGGTCAACGAAGTGGTGGGTGTGGCCGGCTTCCTGGCACCCGGCAGCTTTGTGGACCTGCTGGTCAACTTCAGGGACGAGCGTGACAAACCAATGTCACGGGTGGTACTGGAGCGCATCATGGTGCTTGCCATCGCACAAGAGGCCCAACGGCCTGACGAGACCAAACCAAGAGTGGTGAACGCCGTGACGCTGGAAGTCACACCCGAGCAGGCCGAAAAGATCGACCTGGCACGCAACATCGGCACGCTGTCGCTGATTCTGCGCAACCAGGTGGACACGGTCGATGCCGCCACCGACGGCATACGTCAGCAAAACCTGTTTGCAGCGGCTGCGCCAGCACCACAGGTGGCCTCCGCGTCGGCCCCCGTCAAAAAAGTGGTGCAGCGTGCAAAGCCCAAACCCGCTGCGTCTAAACCAGCCGAAGAACCCAGTAGCCGCGTTGAAGTGATCCGTGGCCTGCAAAAAGCAACTGCTGATTTTTAAGGAAGAGATCATGAAAAACCTGTTACGCCCCTCCTTTCCGGCCCCCCTTTGGGTGGCACTGGCTGTCTCGCTCGGCGCACTCACGGCCCATGCGCAAGCCCCCGCCGCGATCAAGGGTACCACGACGACCAGACCTGCGGCCGCGGCTACGGTACCGGTTGCGGCCGATGTCAACACCGAACCGTCCACGATCGGACCGGCGCTGAACCTGACCATTGGCAAGTCCACCATGATGCGTTTGCCCTCAGCCATCACACGCATTTCGGTCGGCAACCCGACGGTGGCCGACGTCACCCTGATTGGCCCGACCGAACTCTACCTGCTGGGCAAGACCTATGGCTCCACCAACCTGATGATCTGGCGCAAGGGCGCCGGCCCGACGGCGATTGATGTCAATGTGAACATCGACGTGGCGCGCATGGAGGCCAAGATTCATGAGTTGCTGCCTGGAGAAAAGGGCATCACGGTGCGACCCGCGGCCGATTCGGTCATTCTCACCGGCATGGTCTCCAGCGCTGTCAAAGCCAAAGCGGCAGAAGACATTGCCAATGCCTTTGTGAGCGACATGAACAAAAGCCTGGTGTTACCCATCGTCGCGGGCGACACCAAGGTAGCGCCTGGCACCAAACTGCAAATGAGCAGCACCGGCGGCGGCGGAACCACCGGCGCGAAAGTGGTGAACCTGCTGCAGATTGCCGAGGCCCAGCAGGTCATGCTGGAAGTGACTGTAGCCGAGGTTTCCAAGACGCTGATGGACAAGGTAGGAGCCAAATTCAACGCCACGCAACGCAATGGTGGCTGGTTGTTCGGCATTGGCTCCAATCTTTTGAGCGGCGGCGCTGGCCTGCTCAGCGCCATCAAAAATGGTGAGTCAGGCATCTCCATCGATCTTGAGAAAAACGATGGCCTGATCAAGATCCTGGCCGAGCCCAATTTGATCGCCATCAGCGGCCAGGAGGCCAGCTTCCTGGCAGGCGGCAAGATTTTCATCCCGGTGTCGCGTGCCAACAATACCACGGGCGGCACCACCGTCACGCTGGAAGAAAAGGAATATGGGGTCGGCGTCAAGTTCACGCCCACGGTGCTGGAGGGCGGACGTATTCACCTGAAAGTGGCGCCCGAGGTGTCGGAGTTGTCGCAGACCGGTTCGCCGTTCAGCACCGTCGGGGGTGAGACAGCGATTTTGCCGAGCTTCACCACCCGGCGCGTGCAAACCTCGGTGCAGCTGATGGACGGGCAAAGCCTGGCCATTGCTGGCCTGATCAAAAACAATGTGAAACAAGCCTTAGACCGGGTTCCCGGCCTGGGTGAAGTGCCGGTACTGGGTGCACTGTTTCGCAGCAACGAATTCCAGGGCGATCGCAGCGAACTGATGTTTGTCATCACACCACGCCTGATCAAGCCGTTGGACCAGAACTACATCCTGCCGACCGACAGCTTCACGCCGCCGAACCGCAGTGAGTTCTATTTCGGCAACAAGCTCGAAGGTTCTGGCCACGAAGACATTCCGGCCGACAAGCACATCGCTCCGGCCAAGTTGGCCCCGATCAATGCCACAGGCGGCATGGAAGTCAAGTAAGGAGTTTCATCATGAAAAACGCACATTCCCCCACCCGTCTTGCGGGCGCACTGACAGCCGCTTCGCTTGCAGTACTGCTGACGGCCTGCGCCGCCACCACGCCAGCGCTGGATGCCAATTTTGGCAATGCGGTGCGCCAGGCACGCAGCACCCAGACGATCAACCCGAATGCCTCGGCCAACCGTGATCCGGTGCTGGGCATCGATGGCCGGGCTGGTGCGGCTGCCCAGGAGCGTTACCAGGAATCCTTCAAGGCACCGCCGAAGACCTTTGAAATTGTCAACATTGGCGGTGCGCTGACCGGCGACTGAACGCCAGTCAAAACAGCGGGAGCAGCAACATGAAGACGGTCACACGTATGAAAGAACGACCCTGCCGACGTCAGCGCCAGCGGGGCGCGGTGGCCATCATGTTGGCCCTGTCTCTGCTGGTGCTGTTCGGCTTCATGGCCCTGGTGTTCGACTTGGGGCGCACCTATGTGGTGCGCACAGAACTGCAGAACGCGGCAGATGCTGCGGCCTTGGCGGGAGCCAAGGATCTCAACGGGAAGTTGGCTGGCATCACACAATCAATAGCCACGGTGAAGGCGATTGGATTGCAAAACAATACAAGATTTTCATTCAATAACACTGCTGGCATCACGATTGCAGACGCCATGATCAGCGTCAGCAGTTGCCCTGATGGGTGCGCTTGGACCCAAGCTAGCACGATAACCACCGAAGGACAGGCTGCCGATAAGACTTTTCTCAAGGTGGAAATTCCATCGGGCAATCTCGCCA
>JACCDQ011554808.1_pt1 | contig 47784 bp, 32 predicted proteins | sample 7446031 | NCBI WGS metagenome assembly JACCDQ01 (sample SAMN15323442, study PRJNA562643) | freshwater metagenome | isolation source: river surface water | place: USA:Blue River Watershed | collected 2017-08-17
CCACCTATTCCACCCAAACCGTGAATCATTTGTTTCGAGATTCTGGTTGGTATAATGTAGTGGTCAAGGTGCAGGATGTAAACGGTTGTTCTGCAGAACAGAAAGAACGAGTTTTTTTTCCAGGAAATCGTGTACGACTAAATATTGGATATCGTTTTGAGGATACCAAATGTCCTCCAATAATTGCGCATTTTCAAGATTTAACGAAATCATACGGAGTTTCTTTACGCAAGTGGCTGTGGGATTTTGGAGATAGTAGTTATAGTACTTTGCAAAATCCTTCGCATCAGTATTTAATCCCGGGTAAATATTCAATTACATTATCGGTTACCGACTCAATGGGATGTGTTTACAGTAAGAAGTTTCTAGATATTATTGTAGTTCCTGGTCCAGATGGTGAGTTTGATTTTGGTCCTATTTCGGGATGTCAGCCTCTAAAAGTCAACTTCAACTCAAAAGTAAATAAGCAAACGGTAATTAAAGAATGGGACTATGGAGATGGTTTAGTTCGAAAAGGGAATGATTCATCCCATGTGTATAAAAATGCAGGTAAATACATCCCCTATTTGATCCTTTACGATTCAAATGGGTGTAAAAGAGCCATCAATCCCAAAGATACTATTCATGTATTTCCATTACCTGAAATGAACGTTTCCAAAGTGGGCGATTGTTTAAGAGATAGTGTTTACATAGCAGCTAAATGCACAAATGAACGGTTTCCAATAATTACCAATAAATGGTATTTAAATTCCTATCTGATTTCGGTTGATTCGGTTTTTAATTGGAAATTTACAAATAAGAGCAACCTGCTTAGTTTGATAGCTACCAATGAAAAGGGTTGTATAGATACAGCTAGTTTATTTGTAAAATTGAATCAACCTGTTTTGTCTATAAAATCCAGTCAAGATACGTTGTGTTTGGGGTCAAAATGGAATGCAATTAGCCAAGTAACTGCTGACACAACACTGAGAACGGAATATTGGTTACAAAATGATAGTATAATTCAATCGGTAAATCGTCAATTATTTGTGGAATCAAAAATTCCTCAAATAATTAAAATTCAATATTATAGTGAAGATATTTTAGGTTGTTGGGATACATTGTCTGTGTCTAAGAAAATTGTTATTGGAGATACGATTGCAGGTAATCCTCCATTATTCAGGCGAGTAAGTGTTGAAAATGACGTTACTCATGAGCTTTTACTTGGTAAATATCCGAGTTTTGATTTTGTGGGATATGATTTTTATTGGAAATCGGGTTCTGGTTTTCAATATCTAACAAAGAAAGCATCTCATTTGGATACCCAATTATATTACAGTCCAGTGGATGCCTTGAATCGGGTATATTGTTACAAAGTAGCCTCCAGGAACCTGTGTGGTAAAACTCAAGATTTAACTCAATTAAAGGAACATTGTACTGTAGAGCTTGATGGATATCCAAGAATCAATGCGAGTGAATTAAACTGGAATTTTTATGTGGGTTGGGCAGTAAAGAATTATACCATTTATCGAAAGAATTTACTAACGGGTAATTTTGACTCAATTGGCGTGGTTCCCGGAAATCAAAATACATTTATAGATAGTTCGATTGTATGTTACAAGAAGCATGAGTATCGCATAAAGGCAAAAGAGGATCAAGGTTTGAGAGAGTTTAGTTGGAGCGATACTTGTCATGTACGGCCCATATATATTAATACCGTTCATCCCCCGATAATAAAAAGAGTTTCAGTTATTGACGATACCTACACTCATTTGAATTGGGATCAAAATGATTCGAACACGAAGAAAATTTTGAACTACTTGGTTTTAAGACAGAAAAATAGTCGTAGTTCAGAAAAATGGTGGAAGATAAATGCGAGCACGGATTCACTTATTTTGAAGGATTTTGATGTATCGGTAGATCAATCCAGTTATAGTTATTTGGTCAAGGGTATTGATGAGTGCAACGATAGTAGTGATTTTGGCTTGCTTTCAAAGAGTATTTTGTTAAATGTTGGATTAAATGAGCGTTTTGAAACGGAGTTGGAATGGAGCAAATACAAGGATTGGTTGATTGGAGTTAAAGAATATATTATCGAGGTAAATGATGGAAATGGCTTCAGAACAATTGGACGGGTAGATTCCATGACTCAGGTGTTTGTGCATCCAAATCAAAAATTCAATTGCATCGATAAACTAGATTACCGAATCACTGCTGTGCCAGATAAATGGGTCCCTACTTCTGAAAGATGGAATGAATGGAGTACAAGTAATGTGAAAAGTCCGGTACAGCGCGCAAAAGTATTTATTCCAAATGCGTTTACTCCGAATCAGAATGATTTAAATGAGTTGTTTAAACCCGAGGGGATTTTCATACAATCCTATCATTTGAAAATCTACGATCGATGGGGTGAAAAATTATATGATGAAAATGGTTGTGGCCATGGCTGGGATGGACGATTTGAAGGTGTTTTGGTGCCCGAGGGCGTGTATATTTTTCAGTGCACTGTTATGGGTGTGAATGGTGAACGTCATGTTTTTGCAGGCGATGTTACGTTGCTTCGCTGATTTGTGATTTTCTAGTTAGTATTTGCATTAATCACAACTTTTTAAATTAAATAAATACCTGCGTTTTAGCTAATTTTGCACTTATGGCTTTTGAGAAGGTTACAAGAGAGCAAAATTATAGCGAGTGGTATAATAATTTGGTTCATAATGCCGATTTGGCGGAACACAGTGCGGTAAAAGGTTGCATGGTTATCAAGCCCCATGGTTATGCAATTTGGGAAAAAATGCAGCATCAGTTGGATAAAATGTTCAAGGAAACTGGACATTCTAATGCTTATTTCCCATTATTCGTTCCAAAGAGTTTATTTGAAAAAGAAGAAAAAAATGCAGAGGGATTTGCAAAAGAATGTGCGGTTGTAACGCATTATAGATTAAAGGCAGATCCCAATAAACCGGGTTCATTGATGGCGGATCCAGATTCAAAATTGACCGAAGAATTGGTTGTTCGTCCAACGTCTGAGGCCATTATTTGGAATACGTATAAAAATTGGATTCAGAGTTACAGAGATTTGCCCATTTTAATCAATCAGTGGGCCAATGTTGTTCGTTGGGAAATGCGTACTCGTTTGTTTCTGAGAACGGCTGAGTTTTTATGGCAAGAAGGACATACTGCGCATGCTACAAAAGAAGAAGCCATTGCAGAAACAGAACAAATGTTGGATGTATATGCCGAATTTGCTGAAAACTTCATGGCTATTCCCGTGATTAAAGGTTTTAAAACACCCAATGAACGTTTTGCCGGTGCAGATGAAACCTATTGCATTGAAGGAATGATGCAAGATGGAAAAGCGTTGCAAATGGGAACATCACATTTTCTAGGTCAAAATTTTGCCAAGGCTTTCGATGTGAAATTCCAAAGTAAGGAGGGTAAATTGGACTATGTTTGGGCAACAAGTTGGGGTGTTTCCACTCGTTTGATGGGGGCATTAATCATGGTTCACAGTGATGATGAAGGCTTGGTTGTTCCTCCTAAATTGGCTCCGATTCAAGTTGTTGCCGTGCCTATTTATCGAAGCGAAGAAGAATTGGATCGTGTACTTGACAAATTACATGAAATTGCAAAAGATTTGAAAGCACTAGGAATTTCAGTTAAAATTGATTCAAGAGATACCTATAAGCCTGGATATAAATTTGCAGAATGGGAGCAAAAAGGGGTTCCTGTACGATTGGCTTTAGGTCCAAGAGATTTAGATGCGGGGACTATAGAACTTGCACGTAGAGATACTAAGCAAAAGGAATCTGTTTCTATGGATGGTTTAGCGTCCAGAATTCAAGGTTTACTCGAGGAAATTCAAAGTTCATTATACAATAAGGCAAAGGATTTTATGAATTCTCGGATGTTCGAAGTAAACAATTGGGAAGAATTTTTGGATGTAATTAATGTAAAACAGGGTTTTGCAATTGCGCATTGGGATGGTACAGGAGAAACGGAAGAAAAGATTAAAGAAATGACCAAAGCGACCATTCGTTGTATTCCTTTAAATAATAAGTTGGAGGATGGAGTTTGTATTCTTACTGGAAATCCATCGAAGCAAAGAGTGATTTTTGCCAAATCGTATTGATTTTGGTGTACTAAAATGCTGTTTTAAATCTTCAATTGTGAATTGAAAGAGTATCGATTTGATTTAATACAAAGCAAAAGGGATGATTCTAATCGAGTTATCCCTTTTTTCTTTTTATACTTTGGGAAATACTATTGAAGAAAATGGCAGACAAAATGATGCCAGTTCCAATGTAGAAAGATAAATTGAGATCGTTGTTCTCTTTGAAGATTAATATACCCAGCAAAATGCCGTAAATAGGCTCTAAATTTACTGTTAGATTCGCTGTGAATGCGCTTAGTTGCTTGAGGGATGTTGTTGCGAGGTAGAAAGTTAAATTGGTGCAAAGAATCGATAAAATGGCTACCCAAATTAAATCCAATGATCCATTTTGTAAATTGGATAATTGAAATTGATCGGGATCGAAGTTCGGAATCAGAATTAATGGCTCATTGCTAATGAATTGATGTCCCCCGAAAAGAATAAATAAAGAAAGTAAAGCAGCTCCGGAAAGCATTTCAATGGCGCTAATGGTTAGAGGATTTTCATTATCAATGAATTTTTTATTCAATGTAGAGAACAAAGCGGCTAGAGCCGCACTTATAACACCCACTATGATAGCGGAAGTGTAGGGATGGGGGATGGAAGAGTCAGTTGAAAGTGAATAACTAATTAGCGATACTCCAAGAATTACGATGAGTCCAGAAAATACATCTTGAAGTTTGAAGCTCTGTTTTAGTAAAAGAGGTTCAAAAATGGAAGTAAAGAAAGAAGCAGATCCTAAACAAGCAAGGGTAACGGAAACAGAATTGCCTAATTTAATAGAGCCATAGAATGTGAGCCAATGCAGACAAACAATGATGCCTATTCCTAAAAATCGCAAGAGATTTTGAGGATTAATGGACTTTAGTGATTTCCAAACAGAGGGAAATAACAAGTAAACTACTGCAGTAAATAACATCCTATGCCAAACCAAATTGATTGAACCGTAAGAAATGAGTTTGCCTAAAACGGCAGTGAATCCCCAGAGAAATACGGAAATATGCAGGTAAATTAGGGCTGTTTTATAGGAGGATGTGTTATTTGCCATGGGGTGAATCAGTTATTAGTTGGTGTATTATGGGCTACAGAGATTGTTACGGTCAAATCGACTTGTTGAATTAATGAAGATCCGTATAAAAAATCAAGGCCGAACAAAGATGCTCGGCCAGGATGTTTTTTGGTATGTAAAAGCGCGTAACAGTTGGCGTTATCTCACGATAACTGTTACAAAAATACATGAAAAATTGAAAATGTAATAGTAATTGATAAAAAATGAATCCAACAATTACACAATAGTCTAATTTTTTAGAAATTAGTTGTATTTGCCTTTGAAAACTTCTTTTACTTCAGCCACAACGGTTCTAAGTTCTTGTTCTTTGTCCTTATTCATTACCAACAGTACTTCGGGAGAATCTACAACAACTAGATTGTCTACACCGGTTAAAACAACCAGTTTTTCGTTGGGTGAATAAATCAAGGAATTGGAAGTTTCGTATAATCGGATGTTATCGCCGATAGAGCCATTTTGAGATGAGTCCTTTTTACTGACTTCCCAAAGGCTTTTCCAGGTACCTACGTCGCTCCAACCAAAATTGGAAGGAATAACAAATACCTTTTTTTCTTTCTCCATAATTCCGTAATCTATAGAAATGCTGGGAGATTGTCCATAGGCAATGGTGACACTATTTTTATAGTTTCCACTAAAATCGATATCGCAAAATAGAGCATGAATTTCGGCTAAGTTTGTTTCAAATCGGTTGGTAATGGTTTTGACACTCCATGCAAAAATTCCGGCATTCCATAAAAACTCTTTGCTTTCAATAAAGGTTTTTGCTAAATCTTCAGTCGGTTTTTCTGTAAATGTTTTTACTGGATGGATGCCATTTTCGAGTGCATCAGGTTGAAATTGAATGTATCCATATCCCGTATCAGGTCGGCTGGGTTTGATGCCTAGAGTTACCAAAGCATCGTTTTCTGAAGCAAATGCCAGGGCTTTTTTTGCTGTTTCAATAAATTGGACTTCATCGGTAATCAGGTGGTCACTTGGAGCAACTATGCAGGTAGCATTTGGATTTTTTTGAAGTATGTAATAAGATGCCAAAGCAACGCAAGGAGCGGTGTTTTTGCCTACAGGTTCAGCCAAAATCTGTTCTTTGGTTATGGATGGGATATGCTCTTGGACTAAATCGATATAATCTTCATTGGTTACAATGTAGATGTTTTCTTTTGGAACAAAATGAGCAAAACGATTGAATGTTTGAGTAATTAATGATTGGCCTGTGCCTAAAATATCCATGAACTGTTTAGGGAAGCTTTTTTTGCTCACGGGCCAAAAACGGGTGCCGATGCCGCCCGCCATAATTACAACGTAATGATTTTTATTGTTTTCCATAAATGGATTTTTCAAAGATAGTTAGAGAAAATTAAAGAATTCCCTCAGAGTGTAAATCGTGGATATGTATTACGCCGAAATATTTGTGATTTTCGATAATTACAATCTGCGATATTTTTTTGTCTTGCATTATTTCTGCTGCTTCTGTTGCCATGGATAAATGGGATAATTGAACAGGATTTGGCGACATGATTTGGCTAGCAGTAATATTGTTGAGATTGTCGAAATTAGATAGCATTCGGCGGATATCTCCATCTGTTATAATTCCTACAATTTCTTCCTGGTTGATAACCACTGTAACGCCTAATCTGTTTTCAGTAATATTCATTATTACTTCTCTCCAAGGTGTTTCAGGAGAGACTTGGGGTTTGGGATGTTTGGATGCAATTTGACCGCAGGTTAAATAAAGTTTTTTCCCTAAAGCTCCTCCGGGGTGGTACTTAGAAAAATCTTGACCGGTGAAATTTCGTATTTTCAGTAATGCAATGGCGATTGCGTCGCCCATTAACAATTGTGCTGTGGTGCTGGTTGTGGGAGCTAGGTTGTTGGGACAAGCTTCGCGATCAACGGTGGTGTTTAATACAAAATGTGCGCCTTTCGCAAGATGTGAATCTGTATTTCCAACCATGGCAATAAATGTATTTCCAAAGCGTTGAATTAATGGAATCAGAGCGACCATTTCGGGAGTGTTTCCGCTTTTTGAAATTGCCATAACCACATCATTCTGTTGAATCATTCCAAGGTCACCATGAATGGCATCAGCTGCATGCATGAAAAGTGCTGGTTGTCCGGTGCTGTTTAAAGTAGCTACGATTTTTTGAGCAATCACTGCGGATTTACCAATTCCAGTTATTACCAGTCTGCCTTGACTTGATAAAACGGAGTCAATCATATTGGCAAAATCTTGGTTAATAAAACTGGGAAGTGCTTGTAGACTTTGGAGCTCAGTCTGAATGGCTTCTTGTCCTATTTGTATAATTTGGTCCTCGGAAAGGGTATTGAACATGGTGTTAAAACTTGATTTTATTAGAAAATCTGATTTCACAAATTTACATATAAATTCACAATGGATTAAATTGTAAGTTTAAATATAAGTAAATCAATGATATGGGGTGATTTGGAAGTGATGGACAGGTTCTTGTTGAAACTTTTAACAAAAATTTAATTTTCAAATAATTGGTTTGTTTGGAATCAAAAAAATGTTGTAATTTCACATACCCAAACAAGCACCGCTTTTAGGCTTTGTAAATAACTTAAAGTGTAATTAATGAATTTAATGTTTAAAGTTTGAAATGCTGGGAAGTAATACGCAATCAACTTATCTTGAGTGCTTAGGTGTTTGGAATTGGATTAAAAATTTAAAGAAAACTGATATTTAAAGTATGCAAGCTACGGCAGCGCAAATGGTAAAAACTCCAAAGGAGTTTTTGAAAGACTTTTTTGGATTTGATGGGTTTAAAGGGAATCAAGAGCCGGTTATTCAAAGCATCTTAGAAGGAAAAGATTGTTTTGTTATCATGCCAACAGGTGCTGGGAAGTCTTTGTGCTTCCAGTTACCCGCCATGATGATGGAAGGTACGGCAATTGTTATTTCTCCTTTGATCGCTTTGATGAAAAATCAAGTCGATAATTTACGCGGATTTTCTATGCAGAATGGCTTGGCTCATTTTTTGAATAGTTCGCTTAGTAAAGGAGAGTTTAACCAAGTGGTTAGCGATTTGCTTGAAGCGAAAACCAAGCTTCTTTATATTGCACCAGAAACGCTGAAAAAACCTGAAACCATTGAAATTTTAAGTAAGATTAAGGTTTCATTTGTTGCTGTAGATGAAGCACATTGTATTTCTGAATGGGGACATGATTTCCGCCCAGAATACAGAAAAATCAAACAAATGGTAAAAGAAATAGGTGAGATTCCTATTTTGGCTTTGACGGCTACTGCCACTCCTAAAGTTCAATACGATATCCAGAAGAATTTGAATATGCTGGATGCTGAATTGTTTAAAAGTAGCTTTAATCGTTCAAATCTATACTATTCAGTCCGCCCTAAAGGCCGCAAAGACATTGTTCACAAAGAAATAATTTCGTATATCAAACAACACAATAATTCTTCCGGAATTATTTATTGTTTATCTCGCAAAAAGGTTGAAGAAATTTCTGAGATGCTTCAGCGAAACGGAATCAAAGCTTTGCCTTATCACGCAGGTTTGGATGCTAAAGTTCGCGCACAACATCAAGACGATTTCTTGATGGAAAATTGCGATGTTATCGTTGCGACGATTGCTTTTGGGATGGGAATTGATAAGCCAGATGTGCGTTTTGTCATTCATTATGATGTTCCTAAGAGTTTAGAGGGGTATTATCAAGAAACGGGACGTGCAGGCAGAGATGGTCTTCGTGGTGACTGTTTGTTGTTCTATAATCCAAACGATATCGAGAAGCTCGAAAAGTTTATGAAAGATAAACCCGTTGCTGAGCAAGAAATTGGGGGATTGTTAATTGCTGAAACTGCAGCTTTTGCTGAAAGTTCACAATGCAGAAGAAAGTTTTTATTGCATTATTTTGGGGAAACTTTTGAAGAGAGTAGATGCGAATCTATGTGTGATAACTGCGCTCATCCAAAACCCAAAAGAGATGTAAGCAATGAATTGAAGATTGCGATTGAATGTTTACTTGAAATGAAAGGGGAGTTTTCGTTAAATCATATTGTAAACTTCATTATTGGTAATAAATCAGATGCTCAAATAAAAGATTATCATCACGATACTTATCCAACCTTTGGTAGGGGTAAAGATCAGGACAAATTGTTTTATAAATCGATTATTCGATTGGCTTTGGTTCATGGATTATTAAACAAAAATATCGAAAAGTACGGTTTGCTTTCTGTAAATGAAGCCGGAAAGGAATATTTAAAGAATCCTAAACCAATTGAAATGGCGGTGGATGTTGAGTTTGAAAGTATTTCGGATGAGGATTACGAGAACTTTAGATTGGAGTCGGTTTGCGACGAGGTATTGTTCAGCGACTTAAAGGATCTTAGACGAAAAGTGGCTCACGAAATGGGCTTACCACCGTATGTTATTTTTCAAGATCCGAGTTTGGAAGATATGGCGATTAAATATCCCATAACACTGGAAGAATTATCGAATATTAATGGGGTCGGTAAGAATAAAGCAATCAAGTATGGTGCTAAATTCTTGAGCTATATTGAAACATATGTTAAAGAGAATGAAATTGATCGACCACTTGATGTTGTATTGAAAGGGAATTCAGAGCGTTCTGCTAAGCGTGTAAATATCATTTTGAATATTGATAAACAAGTAGATTTACCTGAAATTGCTTCCCAATTGAAAATTAGTTTCGATGAATTGCTAGATGAGTTAACTCAAATTGTTAATTCCGGAACCAAACTCAACATTCGATACTTCTTGGATCCAATTATTGACGAGGATTTGCAGGATGAAATCATAGATTATTTTAAAAATAACGATGAAGAAGATCTTGATGCTGCAGTAGATCATTTTGATGGGGAGTTTGATTGGGCTGAGTTGAAACTAATGCATTTGCAATTTTTGAGCGACGTTGCGAACTGATTTTTAGTAATCCAGTCAACAATAATTGTAGCAATAGTCTGAACACCGGATTTAGCGAAGATGTATTCAAAAAAGAACAGTGAAATAGTTTTTTTAAAAGTTGAAATCTTGGCCTTATTTTTGCTTAAATAGAATTCAAAAATTCCATTGACGACCTCATCATTAAACTTCGAGCAAATTTTTCGTAAATACCGTCCAGGTCTTTTGGCCTTTGCAAATAGTATTTTGAATAATATCGATGATGCGGAGGAGGTAATTCACGATGTATTTATTGCATTTTGGAATCAAGGAAGTTTAAGAGATATAGAAGAGTCGGGTGTAAAAAGTTATCTATTCACTTCCGTAAAGAATCGTAGTTTGAATCACATCAAAAAGGTAAAATTGAATTACACCGATTTGCCTGATTATGTTGATTTTGTAGATGTTAGTCCCAATGTATTAAGAGAGATTGAAGGAAGAGAAGTAGAGCAGAAAATACACAAACTGATTGACGAACTCCCCGAAAAATGTCGGCAGATTTTCATTATGAGCCGCGTGTACGAGCTAAGCCACAAAGAAATAGCAACTATTTTGGAAGTGAGTCCAAAGACCGTTGAAAATCAGGTAGGTTTGGCACTAAAGTTTATTCGGAAATACTTTCCGAAGTAAATGGTGGTTTGGAAAGTGTAAAATTGTCAAGCTAACCCCGTTTATTTTAGCTATATTTCACTCTTGGATTTTGCATTTTCAACGACATCTTGGTAAATCACTTCGTATTGATTCAGAATGATATTAAGGTCAAAGTTTTTTGCGTGATTTAAAGCGTTTTTTCTGAATTCTTGCAATTTGTCTGGGTTACTTAATAATTGAATGGCATCAGAGGCCATTTTATCAATATCGCCTACATCAGACAGATATCCAGTTACACCATCTACCACAACCTCGGGTAATCCACCGGCATTTGAACAAATTACAGGTACTTCACAAGCCATGGCTTCGAGTGCGCTTAACCCAAAACTTTCCCTTTCGGAGGGCAAAAAGAACAGATCGCAAACGCTTAGGATTTCTTCAATAGCCTCTTGCTTTCCAAGAAAGGTAACTTTATCGCACACGTTTAATTCTCTGCAGATTTTTTCAATATTGCTTCGTTCGGGTCCATCACCGATGAGCAGAAGTTTAGCAGGAATTTCTTTTTGAATTTTTTCAAAAATATGAATTACATCTCCGATTCGTTTAACGCGACGGAAGTTGGATGTGTGCACTAAAATATGTTCGCCATTGGGTGCAATGGCTTTTTTGAAGTGGCCTCGAGCTTTTTTATTAAATCGTTCAAAATCAATAAAATTGGTTACAACTTTAATTTCGCGTTTGATATTAAAATGAGAAAGGGTATCCTCTTTTAAACTTTCAGAAACCGCAGTTACAGCATCGGAATGGTTAATGCTCCAGCTAACCACGGGTTCATAGGAAGCTTCTCTTCCCACCAAAGTAATATCGGTGCCATGTAAAGTGGTTACTACGGGGATATATATGCCTTCTTCTTTAAGTATTTGCTGAGCGAGTAATGCTGCAGAAGCGTGGGGAATTGCGTAATGGGCATGGATTACTTCTAAATGATTTGAACGAACAATTTCGACCATCTTACCCACGAGAGCCGTTTCATAGGGAGCATGTTCAAACAAAGGATATTGTGGAATAATTACTTCATGGAAATACACATTCTCCATAAAATAATCCAATCGCGCTGGTTGATTGTAACTTATGAAATGTACTTCATGTCCTTTTTTTGAAAGTGCTTTCCCTAATTCTGTAGCCAAAACACCACTTCCACCAAAGGTGGGATATAGTACAATTCCGATTCTCATACTTCTATAACAAAGTTCCTTAAAAAATGGCATTAAATCGCTATCAAAAGTATTTTATTTGGCTGGTTGGCGTTTTATTTGCAAGTATGATGGAGTTCAATGATGAATATTTTATGGGGAGGGCTTTGGTGCAAGCTCAACAGGCTTATGATGAAGACGAAGTTCCCATTGGAGCAGTTGTAGTTCATCAAAATAGAATTATTGGAAAAGGATATAACCAAACCGAAAAATTGTTGGATGTAACAGCACATGCCGAGATGTTAGCCATTACGAGCGCTTCTCAGTTTTTGGGAAGTAAATTCTTGGATGAATGTACACTGTACGTAACCATTGAACCTTGTGTAATGTGCGCTGGAGCGATAAAATGGGCTCGGTTCGGACGAATAGTATTTGGATCATCTGAACCCAAATCAGGATATGAAGTGTATTGTTCCCCTAAAACATTGAATCAAACCGAAGTTGTTCGAGGTGTACTTGAGGAAGATTGCAAGGCGTTAATGAAGAATTTCTTTTCAAACAAACGCAAGTAAAAATGATTCTTTTGTAATGGTGCTTTCAAAAAGGTATACGCCGTACTTCGAATCAGGCAATATGATTTCAAATAAAGCTACGTTTTAGGTATCCTTTGTGAATTGTTGCTTAAATGCGTTGTTATTGGAATCGTTCATATGCCCCTAAATCGGGCTTTGATTTGCGTGTTTTTCCAAAAAGGTCTAATGGTGTAGCATTTGTGGTGTTTGCTTTCTCAAACGCAAAAGAAAGGGTATCTAGTTGATAATTTCCGCGATCAGTATCCTTGAAATTGGGATTTGCATTAAAATAATTGTTGGATTTATTGAATACCAGTTTTTCGTTTTTTGATCGAAACAAATTATCGGTGGCATTAACTTCAAAAACACTAGCTGTGACTTGGTCTGAGTTGATTTCCTCCGTTTTATATCCCCAAATAATGGAATTAAATAGATTCAAAGTAAGATTATTCGATGCCAATAAAATTCCATTCCCATCTCTTAGCGTATTGGTAAATCCAAAATGACCATCGTTTCGATTGGTGTAGTATGAGAAATCTGCAAATGTGCAATTGTGGAAGGTATAACTTCCCCCGAAATAACCCAAAAAAGTATAGCTTCCGGCATCTGCAATAAGACAATTATCCGCTGTGATTTCGGCATTTAATCCAAGTAAACACGCTTGTCCGCAATATTGCAAGCGTGTTTGGTTCAAATCAATTTTCGGTTTTTTAGAATAGTCAATCGATCCCCCGAGAGCGCTAGCAAATTCATCAAGTGACGTTTTTTCATCTTGCGATGTCGGAAAACGAGCAATTATTCCAATGGATGCGTTGGTGATATCGGAGTAAGTTGCGTGAAAACTTCCCCCGGGAGGAACATAAATCCCACCCCATTGGTTGGGTAGAAATTGGCTTTGAAAAACGGGTTTATCACCTTGAATTGAGCATCTATTCTGCGCAGTGCCGAGTAAATGCATTTCCCCCAAATTGTAAATATAGGTTCTCGCGGAAGCATACACCTTAACACCAGCTTGAATGGTTAATTTATTGCTTGGCGGAATGTACATGTTTCCAATAATTACATACGGCTTGGTGATATCTGCCCAATTCGTGTTGTTTGGGATGATGGAATCGTGGATGTAATGAGCATCCCACCCGTATGCACCTAAAAGAATTTTAGATTGAGTAGTGCCAACATTTGCTAGGATCGAATCCATGACCAATGCGGGATTGATTTGATTGTTGGCATCAAGTGCACATTGAACAAAAATGAATGCACTGTCTTTGGGGCCAATTTCAAGGTCTTTAACCTCTGGTCCGGAAATGCCATCTACATTGAATTTGTAGGGTGATTGTTTGCCTCCACCTAGTTTAAGGGTAGCTTTAACCCATTTGTTTTCAGTATTTCGGATGGAAACAATTTTAGTTACAGAAATGGGGTAGGTGGAGCCCGTTTTTCGAGTAAAAATGGTATCAAAATACACGGTATCATCCGAAAATATCAACTTAACATTGGTTTGATATTCGGGTGTTTTTATGCATCCAAACAATGAAAAAACAGAAATTAAAACCAGTACAAACTGCTTATTTATAAATGTCTTCATTGTTTAAAATACTAAGATATGAATAATAACGGCTTTCGGTAATTGTTTCGTTTTTCACGGCTTCCAAAACGGCGCAATCCGGTTCATGAGTATGTGTACAATTTGAAAATCTACATCTGCCCATAACTTGTCGAAATTCAGGAAAATAATGTGGTATTTCCTCAGCAGGAATATCGACTACTCCAAAATCTCGGATACCCGGTGTATCGATTATTTGGGTATTTAAAATACCATCAAACATCTCGGCAAATGTGGTGGTATGCTTTCCTTTTTCGTGGGATGCAGATACCTCGCCGGTTTTTGCTTTTGTATTGGGAATTAAAGCATTTAGTAGGGTGGATTTTCCGGCACCCGAATGTCCTGCAAGTAAAATTCGTTTGCCTTGAATGGCATCTTTTAGTTCATGAAGGGAATTGATATCAACCCCGGATCCCTTAAGAATAGTCACCTCAGCGTTTTGGTAATTTTTGGTAAATTCATGAACGAATTGTTCAACATAATCATCCAATAAATCGGTTTTATTTAAAAAAAGGATTGCTGGCACATGAAAAGCTTGACAGCAAAGTAGGAAACGGTCAATAAAGCCAAAGGAGGTTCTCGGCGCTACCATTGAAGCTACCAAAACAGCAGCATCTAAATTGGTAGCCAGAATTTGTCTTTTGGAGCTGGATTTATTGGCTTTTCTTATTATCCAATTATTTCTAGGGAGAATTTCAGTAATGGTGCCCGTGTTTTCGTAGTTGGGATCGGGTTCAATTATCACGGTATCTCCCACGGCTACGGGATTGGAGGTATCTATTTCCTTTAATCTCAGTTTGCCTCGAGTTCTGGCTTGAATCCAAGTACCATCGGCGGTATAGGCCAAGTACCAACTACCTGTGGATTTGGTTATGGTTGCTTGGATTCGCATAAACTAGAAAATATTCTCACAAATGGTTTTGGTTTGACCTGATTTTCCCATGGTATAAAAATGAAGAACAGGTGCTCCTTGTTGAATGAGTTCCTTACATTGAGAAATTGCCCATTCCGTGCCAATTTGAGCAACATCCTTGTCTGATTTACACTCTTCAATAGCATTTACTAGGTCTTCAGGTAAATCGATATTGAATATTTTGGGAAGGGTGAGCAGCTGTTTTTTTGAAGAAATGGGTTTAATTCCGGGAATAATGGGCACATTTATACCATTTTCTCTGCATTTATTGACAAAATTAAAATAGTGTTGATTGTCGAAAAACATTTGTGTTACCAAAAAATCGGCACCTGCTTCAACTTTGCGTTTGAGGTATTTTAAATCACTTGTAAGGTTGGGAGCATCCATGTGTTTTTCTGGGTATGCAGCCGCGCCGATACAGAAATTCGATTCCACCCCTTGCGTTAATTCTTCGTCCAAATAAACGCCCGAATTCATGTTTTTAATTTGGTGTATCAAGTCTAGGGCATTTTTGTTTCCACCTAATTCTGGTTCGAAATATAAATCCCCTTTTCGTGGGTCTCCTCTCAAAGCCAATACGTTGTCGATTCCCAAGAAATTTAACTCGATCAAGGCTGTTTCGGTATCATCTTTAGAGAAACCACCACAAATTAAATGAGGAACAGCATCAATGTGATATTTATTTTGAATGGCAGCACAAATTGCAACGGTTCCCGGTCTTTTTTTAGTGGAAACGCGATCGAAAGTTCCGTCTGCACGTTTTTTTAGAACATAATCTTCCCGATGGTAAGTAACATCAATAAAAGATGGATTGAACTCCATCAAAGGATCAATACCATTGTAAATACTTTGAATACCCAATCCTTTTAACGGGGGTAATATTTCGAAGGAAAAAAGTGTTCTTCCTTTGGATTCTTTGATATGGTCAATGATTTTCATGGAATGATTTGGGTTGTATTAATAAAGATTAGAATCGTTTGAGATGGAATAGCTTAAAGAATGAAACGGGATTGGTGAATTATAGAGTTGCAGTGTGAAATGATTAAAACTCAATTGTAGAACTCATCACTTCATTACCTCTAGTAAATGAAATTGTGGTTTTATCCCCTTTGTTGAATTTCCCCAATGCTGACATGTAGTCATTGATGTCGTTGATTTCCCAGTCGCCCAATTTGGTAATAATATCGTTTCTCTGTAATCCAGCTTTTGCTGCAGGTTTATCGGCAGTTACTCCGTCAACTCGAAGTCCTTTTCCAGAAAAAGAATAGTCGGGCATAACGCCCAATGTAACTTTAAATCGCGTCTTTCCGGGCGAAGGATCTTTGGTTTTTGTGAAAGGTAATTTTTTACCCTTGGTGCCTCTAATGATTTGTTGAATCACATCCAATGAATAATACATTCCATCGTAGTTGATCCTGTTCTCATCGTCGTCTGGAGTGTGATAGTCTCTGTGTTGTCCTGAAAAGAAGTGCAAAACAGGAATATTCTCTAAATAGAAGCTCGCGTGGTCAGATGGCCCCATTCCGCTTTCAGTTGAATTGAAAAACAACTGTGCGGTATCTGTTTTAATTTGTGTTAGAACATCTTTCCAAACCGGTGATGTACCAACACCGTTGATGGTTAGGATTTTTTTCGTTGAATCAATTCGTCCCAACATATCAATATTGACTACGTAATTGATTTTCTTCATTGGTATCAATGGGTTTTGAGTGAAGTATTTAGAACCCAAAAGACCTAATTCCTCCCCACTGAATGCGATAAATAAATAGTTGTTTTTGCGATATTTCCAACCTTTTAATTTTCTTGAAAGTTCTAACATAGCAGCAACACCAGATGCATTGTCATCAGCACCATTGTGAATAGCCAATTTGCCGGTATATCTTGAATTTTCGTATTCATTGAAACCAATATGATCATGGTGTGCGCAAATAACAATGGTTTTCTTTTTGAAATTGTTTTTAAATGCAACAACATTATGTCCGATTGCTTGAGGTGAAATTACCTTACTTACCATTTTCACGTGCAATCCTTGGGGAATACTGGTGTTGGCTTTAAAATAGAATACGGGAATATTCGATGGCGTCGTAGTTCGGTTTAGTTTTCCGCTCGGGTCTTCATCGGTTTTCTTAGCACGAATAAAAATAACACCAACCGCTCCTCTAGAAATGGCTTCTTTCACTTTTGTGTTAATGTCTGAGAATTCACTAATTTCGCTGTGTGGGTTTTCTTCTTGGCCAAAATAGCCTAATCGCATCACAACAATTTTGCCTTTCACATCTAGATCTTTGTAATCGTTTTTATTTAAACGTTCTGCAACCACACCGTAACCAACATCGATTGTAGCAGCTGTTATAGAGTCGTAGTTACAAGTTTGAGATAATGGGTAAAATTCTTCAAATAATTTGAATTCTCTTGGTGGCGCAGCGCCATCGGGAGAAACCAAGAAAAATTTGCACTCTTCAGCTGCCATGCGAAATTGAGTCATGGTAAACTCTTGAAAACCATTATTTCCCAAAAGTTTCAATCCGCTTTTTTCAAACTCTGCCGCAATGTGCTTTGCGCTAGCTAATTCACCTGGTGATCCAGTTTGACGACCCTGAAGTTCGTCAGATGCCAAGTAAGAAATATCTTTCTTCAATCGACTGATTGTTTCAAGTTTCTTTTTGTCGGTTTTACTTTTCGGGGGATTGTTATTCTGCTTTGATGAATTCCAGTTTTCAGTCAACGAATTTGCTATTCGATTTTGGTTTTCTGATACTTGATTGTTCGCTTGAGTTGAACCGAAGAATAGACATCCTCCGAGAAAAAACAAGGATAATTTATGCGTTTTAGAATAATTCATACAGGGTTTTGATTAATATACTGGTCGACAGTAGTGCAAATATAACACGGATCCAAATTACAGGCACTTTTGGTGCGACTTTCTGTCCAAAAGATGAGAAAATAAATGCCCCGATTGCCATGGGTAAAAAATAGGGCCAAATAATGTAATTGCTTTGTAGAAATGCGGGTTCGAAAAAGTCGATTTTTAAAAACGCATTACTTGAGAATTTTTCGGATAAAAAAATTGCTGGAGCATTATTGTTGAGGAGATATTGGGTAAGTGGGAATATCGACAACATGGGTACGATACTTAAAGACAGTGAGGTAGCTTTTTTTACAGGGAATTTTAACAACATTCGAAACAAAGGAACCATAATAATTCCACCGCCTAAGCCGCTCAAGGAAACGACTGAACCCGCAAAAATTCCGACAAAAATGGAAATAAAATAATTATTGAGATGGGGTTTAGTAGGCAGGGAAATGGTTGCATTTGGTTCTGATTTGTCTTTAACAAAGAGCATGTTTGAAATAGAGATGAGTAAAAATCCCAAGAAAACCGATTGAAACCGTTCTTTAGAGTACCAATTTCCATGTTGAATGGCAAAACTCATAGCTGCGGCCGACATGGCTCCAGGGATACCAATGAGTACGCTTTGCTTTAGTTCGTATGTGCCAATTTTTATTTGTCGTAAAATTCCAGATAGCCCTGAAATAAATACCAGTGCAATGGAATTGGCTAAGGTAAAACGAACAATATCACTATTTGACAATTGATGATTTCCCAATAGTAAAGTAATGATGGGAATGAATATTAATCCGCCGCCTACGCCCAGTAATCCTGCTAAAAATCCGCCCAACGCTCCAACTAGGAGCAATAGTATTATAACAGCTATTAACATTATTTTTTGGAACCAGGGGAGTTTTTAGGAGTTAACAATTGATTATAGAGCGTAGTATTTTTCAATAATTTTTGGGCTTGAAGAATTTCTGGATCAGATGATACAGATTCTTGATGGTAGAGAACATCGTCAAAAAGTCTTTTGTAAATAGCTTTTTTAAGTTCAAAAAGAATGTCGTTTGAGTTTGCTTTGATGAACTGAGAAATCTCTTGGGCTATCAATGGTTTATTGGGTGTAAGCCAGCCAAAACGCTTTATCCAAAGTGTGTCGTGATTTAAAGAAGACAGTTTGTTTGTCCAATTTTGAGTGAAAACCTCCGGTGATTTTTGGGCTGCAAATCGTTCGAAAGACTGAAGTAAAGCTGCGTTTGAATACGATGGATTGGCAAATATCTTCATATCAATTGATGTATTGGATTCAATATCTTTTCGAGTGAATTCATTCGCCCAGTCAAAAATTATGTATTCTTTATCGAGCCATTCGAGCAATTCTTTACCATTGAAGAGAGGTAGTTTTAAGTCGGGGTCAATTCCACCTCCATCGAAAACAGTGCGTCCATTTTTTGTTTTAAATGGGATTTTATCGCTGTCAGATTTAAAAGTGGCTTTGCCTGTGGCATCTTTTTGGTTGTAATTCAATCGCTGAATGCAACGACCGCTGGGGGTGTAGTATCGAGCGGTTGTGATTTTCATTTGTGTGCGATAGGGAAGGTTTTGATAGTTTTGAACCAAACCTTTTCCAAAGCTATTTTGTCCAATAATCACAGCTCGGTCCAAGTCCTGGAGTGCGCCACTTACGACTTCGGATGCGGAAGCGGAACTTTTATTTACCAGAATAGTTAAGGGTAAGTTGGGCGCGATTGGCTTCTGTGTGGTTCTCCAGTTTTTGGGGCCTTGGTGGCCTTTTCCTTTTAAGTTAACCACGGTGGTATTTGCTTCTACAAAAAGCCCTACAATGTTTACGGCTTCGTTCAAAAGACCTCCGCCATTGTTACGCAGATCTAAAATTAGACCATTAAAATTTGGGTTTTGCTGAAGTTTTTTCAGTTCGGTTTCTATTTCTCTGGAGCAATCGGTTCCAAATTCATCGAGTTTGATATAACCGATTTCAGAATTTAACATGCCTGCATACGAAACACTTTTGGTTTCAATATTACTTCGTGTTACGGTTTTATAAAGTGTGTCTTTACCACGAACCAGTTGAATTTTAAATTGGCTATTGGGAGCTCCCCGAAAAAGGGGCATCATGTCTTCGTGTCCAAAATCTTTCAGTAAAGTGTTGTCGATTTTAATTATTTGATCTCCAAGAAGGATGCCTGCCTTGTGAAATCCATACCCTTTCATAATTTCAGTTACAATGGGTTGATGGTTTCTAAATTGGATTCTAGCTCCAACTCCTCCGTATTCTCCATGACGTTCAATAAGTGCTTCTTCAGCTTGGTATTCTGAAAAAAATACGGTGTATGGGTCGAGCGTTTTGAGCATTGCGGAAATGGCTGATTTTACCAATTCGCCAGGAGGAACATCGTCTACATAATGTTCACCCACTTCTTTGTACACAGAAGAAAAGATTTCTAAATTTTTAGCAAATTCAAATAGGTCATTCGACCATTTAGCACCAGTGCTTAAAAAGAAAGACAGGATACACAGTAAAAACCATTTTGGAATTTTAACGGTCATTCTTCAAATTTACAACTTCCTCGTAAAAAACGATGGGCTTAACGAATCCATTTCGATTGAGGATGGTATTTTGGGGGTTGAATTGTAAATTTGTAATTTTTATATTTAATTATTTTTTAGTCAATTATGTTAATTATTCAGAATTTTACGTTTGAAGCAAGATTTGCGAATTGGGCATATCAGCAAGTTTTAAATGCGGGTGTTTCTAAAGAATCTGCAATGTTGGTGAAACTAGCTATCTTGGTTAGTACATTGCTTGTAGTGGTGTTGCTGATGGATTGGATTGCTCGAAAGATTATTCTTTCCTTAATCAAACGATATTCTCAGCGAATTAATCATCCATTTTTAAACGAACTGGTAGATAAAAAGACGTTTAAATTTTTAGGACATATTGTTCCATTGTGGTTTGCACAGAGTAGTTTGAAAGTGGTTTTGTATGGTTACGAAGGAATCATACATCCATTAGAAATCATATTGGCATTATCGATCATTTTTGTGATACACCAATTTGTTCAAAGTGTACTTAAAGTACTGAAAGTGATCATGTTGGAAATGGAAGCATTGAAGGATAAACCCATCGCTTCATTCGTACAATTGGGGTCCATGATTGTAAGCATTTTAGCACTTTTATTCGCTGTTTCGGTCATTACAGAAAAGTCGTTATTGTCTTTGTTAACTGCAGTAGGTGCAATGAGTGCTGCATTGTTGTTGATTTTTAAAGATGTATTGTTGGGTTTGTCGGCATCGATAAAAATTTCATCCCAAGACATGTTAAGAAATGGAGATTGGGTGGAATTCTCTAAATACGGTGCAGATGGAAAGGTTATAGATATTAATTTGTCTACTGTTCGAATTCAAAACTGGGATCATACTTTCACAACCATTCCAACAACGGCTTTTACAACGGATGCGTTTAAAAACTGGAGAGGTATGGAGGAGTCCGATGGACGAAGAATAAAAAGAGCGATTAATATTAAGCAAAGCAGTGTGCGTTTTTGCACTCCAAAGATGTTAGCAGAGTTTAAGAAGAATCCTCTGTTAACTGAATATATTGAAACAAAACAGGTAGAGTTGGATCAATATAATGCCGAAATTGAAAGGTCGGGAAAGGGTGTACGAAAAGAATTTACCAATTTGGGATTATTTCGCGTGTATTTAAAAAATTACTTACTTCAGAATCCCGAAATCAACAAGAACTTATCCTTGATTGTTCGACAATTATCCCCAACAGATAAAGGTGTTCCCGTTGAAATTTATTGTTTTGCCAAGGATAAAGTTTGGTCGGATTACGAAACGGTTCAGTCGGATATTTTTGATCATGTAATTGCCTCTATACATTTGTTTTACTTGGAGATTTTCGAAAGTCCCAGTCATGAAAGTGATTCAAATAAAGCCATTGAGGCATCTGAAGCTGATCATTAAAACTAGGTTTAAATTACCATTGTAGCTGCTAAAGATGCTGCCACTGCCACTACCTCTGACGCCGACACTGCAAATCGATTTATTGTGACTATCAAATATATTGCGCTCCCTAATATTTAGTATTTACTCATGAAATTTTTAAAAATAGATATTTCTCCAAATTCTTTGCTGGTTCTAATCACATTGATTTTGAATCAGAGCTTAAATGCTCAAAACGCCGTATATCCCAACAACGGAACTTTGTTTGATGACAAACTTCACAAATTGGAATTATGGATGGATTCCAATGATTTCAATGAAATGATAAAAACGGAGAATTTGTGGACCAATCAACGGTATTTAGTGATGTTGGTTTACGATGATAAGGATACGTTAAAGAATTGTGATATTCGTTTGAAGGGAAATACATCGCGAACATCTCAACGAAAGTCATTCAGAATTGATACAGATAAGCGGATCAGTTCGCAAACATTTCAAGGGTTGAAAACATTCAATATTCATGGTAATCATAATGATCCATCTATGATTCGGGAGTATTTGAGCGCATACACCATGCGGAAAATGGGAGTGCCGCATGCAAGGATAAACCACGTTCGATTGTATGTAAATGGAGAGTATTTTGGTGTTCGTGGATTGGTTGAGTTTATTGATAAAACATTTTTAAATACTCGATTTAACGAGAAATCGGGAAACTTATACAAATGTACTTGGCCTGCTGATTTGGGATATAAAGGGGAGGATCAGCAAACCTATAAAGACCTGATCAATCCATCCCCCGAAAACGAAAGAGCCTATGATTTAAAGACAAACGAAACACAAGATGATTACTTGCGTTTGGTCAAATTTATTTCAAAAATTGAAAAATTATCGGCTGTAGATTTCAAAGATAGCATACGATCTTGGATGGATGTAGATGGGTATTTGAAAGCTTTGGCGGCTGAGATTTTGATTGGACATTGGGACAATTATTTTGCCAATAAAAATAATTATTACCTATATGATCATTCTAATGATTTGAAATTCAAATATATACCTTATGATATGGATAATACGTTTGGTGTGCAATGGGGATTTTCCAATATCAATAAGCGTGACATTCATAATTGGGGAGATAAAAGTAAAAGTGCTGCACCTTTGACCTATGCTTTGCTTGAGCATAGTGAGTTTCAGAAGCAGTTGGAATCGTATATTTACGGTGCTGTGAATGACTTTTTTAATGAGTCGCACATGTTTCCAATCATCGATTCATTAACAAAACGATTGGATTACTGGATTAAAACAGACAAGCAGTTTTCCGGTGTTTGGACGAGCGATTATGGATTTAGTTATGAAGATTGGAAAAAATCCATCACTCAAGGCCTAGGGAATCATGCCACTTATGGGGTGAAACCGTATATCTCGGATCGGGTTTCTTCGGCAAAGCAACAATTCAAATTTTCGCATGAAACCGGATCAATCAAATCCAAAACACTTTGGGTTTTTCCCAATCCCGTTTCTGATAAACTATTTGTTGGCCTCGATAAAGATGATTTTTATGGAATTGGTCGAGAACAGCATTCTGATTTCGGGCATTCTCAAATTTCGATTCAAGTAATTGACATAACGGGTCGTGTTTCGGGGGATGTTAATTCGTTCGACCTCCAAAATGGTGCAATTGATGTTTCTGGACTATCAAATGGAACATATTTGTTGAAAATAGAAGACTTTCCTGCTATTCGCTTTCAAGTATTGCGATTTTAGAATCGCTAATTAAATATTTTGGACACTGATTAACCCGTGGTTAATTCTTTACATTTCTTATCTATTGAATTGATTAACTTTGTTTTTATGTCATTTCTACGAATAGTAAGATCATTATTATTGGGAATTTTATTTTGTTTTATGCAAAATGTGTCCGCTCAATTAAAGGGAAGCTATACCATTGGTGCATCGGGTGCTGATTATTCCACGTTTGAATCGTTTGTTTCAGATTTCAATAAGTTTGGAGTAAATGGTGATGTTTATTTGAACTTTACGAGTGATTTGTCTTTGTCGCAGGTTGCCGTTTTAAATAAACCAAGCAGTAGCCCGACAACGAGTAAAGCCAGACTTATTATCAATGGTAAAGGCAAAAAGCTAATTGGAACCATGAAAAGAGAAATGATTTTCTTTAATGGAGTGGATCATGTAGTTATCAAAAATCTCATCGTTGAGAATCAATATTCAGCTTCGAGCCTGATGGGAATTCGCTTCAGTAATCAAGCCGATAGTAATGTTATAGACAGTTGTACGATTAATTTTAGTAAACTTAAAAGTATTTCTACCCAAGAAGGGGGCTATGTTGTTTTTGCGCATATCGATTCAGCAATTACAAAATCAACGAGTGCTTTTTCAAATGGAATTGGGAATACTGTGAGTAACTGTTTTATGAAAAGTGGTTCGGGTTCTCCAGGACCCAATTTTGGTATTTTGGATCAACAAAATTCAAATAATTACAAAAGTGCTTCAACCCATAATTCCTTTCTAAACAATCAAATTACCAATTTTTTCAGTTATGGCATTTATATGCGATATGTAAATGGTGAGCAAGCGATTGGCAATAAAATATCGCGTTCAGATGCTACCTCATCGGATCAGGTTGATTCTTTTGTTAGAGCAATATTCATGGAATATGGTTACACTAAGAATCGAACAATAAAGATTGAAAATAATGAAATCTTTTATTTGCCATACAAAGGCGCAACCACAAGTTCTACATCCAATTTAATTACTGAATTATATGGAATTCAAGCCAAATATGTGATTGGCGATGCTACTGCTAAGTTTATCATTTCATTTTCAGGGAATTCATATCACGATTTGGTGTATTCAGAGCTTTTTCATGGAGTTATTTCTGATTTTGGAGAGCTAATTGATGTAAATAACAATATACTGAAAAACATCCATGGAGTTGGTGGCATAGGTTATGCTGTTCTAGCAAATTATGGATCAGATTACAGAATAAACCAAAATAAAATCACGAATTGTGTGTTTGGTGGAGGTGGAAATAAAGGAGTAGGATTTGGAGTTTATGGCTTGGACATTCAGTCCATCTCTTATTCGTTTAACGAGGTACAGCGAAACTTAATTGATTCAAACAGTGCGGGTAGTGAATTTTATGGTGTAGCGTGTTTTTGGTCGGGCAACTGGAATGTGAAAAACAATCGAATCACCAATAATTTGAGCAAGGGTAGTTCATCTGGAATTGTTGCCGCTTGTTACTTTGTATATTTACAAAATTTGGATTTTGTGGGAAATCTATTGGCCAAGAATTTCGGAGATGCCGAAACTCATGGTTTATATACCATCAATTATAACACAGGTAATAATTTGAATATTCTTCAGAATACATTTTATGATCGCGATGATAATAACAGTTCTCACACAAGCAGTTTGGTGAACGTGGATGATGATTCTAATATTGATTTTATTGGCAATATTGTAGATGGAAAAGGTACTGGAACGGGCACGGTTGTAAGCTTGTATACCTATAACACCATCGGTAAAATTTCGAGTAACTCCATTAGTGCAGGTTATGGTTCAGAGTTTTGGTCAATCGAAACCAATCAGTTCTCCGATTTTTCAAGTTGGAAAAATAGTGGTTCTGTAGATGATGACAATCTGTATTTGAATTCTAAATTTGTGAGTGAAACAACCGGTAATTTCCGCTCTAAAAACATTAAAAATCAGAATAATGTAACTACGCAGAGTATATCCAAAACGGACATATTTGCCAAATCTAGAAATCCAATTCTTTCTGATCGCGGTTGTGTTGAAGATTCGTTAAATATCCGTTTGGTTCGTCCACAATTTAACCTTCCTGATTCTATCTGTAACGGACACGAAGTCACATTGAAATTTACCGTAGGTAATGATTATTCCGACACCATTAAAGAATTAAAAATGGGTTATTTATTTAATGGTAAGTTGTATTCAGAAACTATTCAGAAAACAATTCTTCCCAAGGATACAGCAACTTTGCAGTTTTCAAAATCGGTTATTTTGAATGCTGCAGATGTCCAAGATTTGAAATTGTTTATAGCGCAAGCCAACGACTATAGCAAAGACGATACTCTTTCGTTTAAAACCTTTGTAAAGAAAGCTCCTGGGGGATCTAAGTTGGTATTGAATTCAACAACAGGTAATAAACCTTATACGATCTCAAGCAGTAAATACGCTGCAATTTTAGGTTTGCCCGTAGTTTTTGATGTTTCTGCACCAACAGGTAAAGCAAACAATGAGTACGGTGCAAATAAGAAATGGATTGCTTCGACCGTTGCGAAAACGACAGGAGGCAGAGTGATTACAGGAAGTAGTTTAACAAGCCCAACATCATCTTCAGATTTGAAATGGAATTTTAATACGTCCGACACCACATTAGAAGACTCAACTATCCTATTGCAGTTGAAAATCTCTGATAATCAAAATGGATGTGATTCATTTATTTCACTGTCTATTTATATCAGTCCATCGCCCAAAATTAATGTAGTTATTCCGAGTAAAATATGTTCGAATGATACGATACAGTTTGTGAATAAATCAACGCTTAAAGGTGCAAATGGATTTATGGAATATACTTGGAAGTTCGGTTACAATTCAACGGATTCTAGCACCGAAATTGATGGTAAATACGTGTATTCGAAGGGAGGAAATTTTAATGTGAAACTGAGTGCCAAAACGTATCCTTATGGATTTGTTTTTGAGAAAACGTTTCCCGTAGTAGCCACTCAAACGCCAGTTGCTAAGTTTACTCGAAACAGTGGATGTGAAGGCCACGATATTAGTTTTAGCAATTTAACTTCAGATTCAACGGCAACCATGATTTGGAATTTTGGAGATAATTCCGGAGATAAAACCATTTCAAAACTGGATTTTGGATACAAATACAGTAAATATGGCACTTATAATGTTGTATTGAATGCAAATAAAAATGGTTGTTTTTCAACGGCTCAAAACAAAGTGACGGTTTTTGAAAATCCGAAAGTGGGTTTCACTGTTTCTGGTGGAACGTGCGTTGGTGATAAGGTGAGTTTTAATAACTCTACCGTTATGAATACAAGTTTGTTTGGGGTGGTTTGGAATTTTGATGAAAATTCAGCTGTGAGTACGCAAAAAAATACCAGTTATACTTTTTCCAAATCGGGTGTGAAAAATATCAAATTGGTGATTAACTCGGAATTTGGCTGTTCCGACTCTATTTCCAAATCAATTACCATTAAAGCGTCTCCCCAAGTGGATTTTATGTATGACAGATTGTGTTTAAATAGTAAAACTATTTTTGAAAATAAGACAGCCCCAGTTGCTGGAACCACTGCAATTAAATCATGGAAAATTGACAATTTGGTTGTTTCCTCAAAAGATACGTTTCAGAAATTGTGGAGTCGGGTAGGTGATTACAAAGTAGAGTTAAGTGTTCAATTAGATAATGGTTGTGCTTCAGGTTTTGAAAAAACCATTCGTGTATTGAATGAGGTAAAGCCAGAGTTTACTTTTGAAGAAGTGTGCTCGGGTGATACGGTTCATTTCCTTAATAAAACAGAAATGTCAGAGTCTGATAGCATTCATTACTCTTGGAACTTTGGAAATAGTGATACTGCTTCTGGATTTAATGCAAATCAATATTATTCTCCGTTGCAAACACAAACGTATAACGTTACATTAACCGCACAGTTGAGAAATGGATGTGAATCCTTCATTGTTAAACCGGTCAATGTGTATGAATTACCTAAAACCTGTGATTTTGTCTATACAACTTCATACGAAAATGCGTTTTGGGGCGCTAAGTTGGAACCCCAGAATGGTGCGGGAGTAGTTGGTGGTCAAGAAGGAATTAACTACCAATGGAATATTAAGGGAATTGGAAATAAAACTTCCAGTAACACAAATGCTTCGGTAATTTATGATCTAGGTTCTGATGGAACTTTTGAAGTAAGTATGATTGCTACTACAGCTGAGAAAGGATGTGAATGTAAATCAACTAAAACCATTGTAATGAATCGAGCACAAGTCGCTTTCTTGAAAAGAAACTCTATGATGGTTTATCCCAATCCAGTACAATCAAATCAAATAACCTTAAAACTGAATTCAAGCACCGATGTTTTTGAAAGAAATATCAGTATTAGAGATGTTTTAGGACGAAATATTCCGTTTACTTCTTTATCTGTGAATCAAGGTTTGATTAACTTGGAATTGCCTGATTTAGCCCAAGGTTTGTATTTTGTTGAAGTTCTGACTCAAGAAGGTTCATTCAAAGCGCAGTTTCAAAAGAACTAATCCCTCTTTTAATTGATATTTGTTTTTGAAATGTCAGTTGATAATAGATCCTTGGTGAAATATTTTTTTACTTTTTTGGGGATGGGAGTCGCTAGGTTTTACTCAGTGGCTGCAGAAATTGACTCCTCTGGAATTGCACTTCCCAATTGGGTGCGAAATATGGTCAGTGATACCGTTTCAAGCGCAAAACCCCGATTTTTGTTTTATCCTACAATCGGTTATTCTCCTGAAACACGCTGGGAATTTGGTGCCAGCGGTTTGGTTGTTTTTCATTATAAAAACGACACCACTATTCGACTAAGTGAGATCAGTGCTTTTGCTTTTTATACTCAAAATAAGCAGTTAGGGCTATGGATGGATCATGCTATTTTTGGTCCTGAAAATAGGTTTTTGGCATTGGGTAAAGTGAGGTTGCAAAATTATCCATTGTCGTATTACGGGATTGGAATTCACTCTGAGAATGATGTTCAAGCAGTTGTGCCAGCCAATTATTATAGTATAAGGGAGCGATTAGTGTACAGAGTAAAAGGTAATTTTTTTGCTGGATTGGAAATGGATTATCAACAATTGAGCAAGGCCCAATTCAATTGGAACGAAGGATTTCAGAACAAGGATATTCCCCTTGGAGGAAATGGAAGCCAGAATCTAGGTTTGGGTTTAGGACTTCTATGGGATTCAAGACATAACGTGCTAAATGTACGAGATGGTTATTTGGTTGAGCTTGCTTATTTGCATTACGGAAAAATTTTTGGCGAGAAGTCTTTCCCAATGAACACACTAATTATTGATAGTCGTTTTTACAAACCCATTGTGAAAAATCAAGTTTTGGCTTTGCAAGTATATGGTCAGTTCTCTTCTGGACAAGTGCCCTTTAATCAATTGAGTATGATGGGTGGAGATATGATTATGCGAGGATACTATTTAGGTCGTTTTAGAGATAATCGATATGCAGCTGCTCAAATAGAGTATCGTTTTTTGCCTTTCCCATTCAGTAAGAGACTTGGAGGTGCTGTATTTGGTAGTGTTGGAACAGTTTCAGATGTATTGCCATTACAGCATTTTAAAATGGCAGGCGGAGCGGGACTACGGTACTTACTGTTTCCTAAAAAAGATATTTTTACCCGGATTGATTTGGGTATTCAAAAAGAAGGTTACGGAATCTATTTTTATATTGGAGAAGCTTTTTAAGTTCCACCAATAAAGCCCAAGGTTGTAATTTGCCCTAATCGAACACCTCGTAATTTACACTGAACTAAAGTGATTTAGAACATACGTACAGGCCAAGAGGTTTGGTAGTATGTGTAGCTTTTGTTATAAATATATGATCTAACGGTTTTGATAAATTGCTGATTGGGATTGATATTGTTTCCACTGTAATAATAGTAACCTGAAACATCTTGAAGTGAAGATAAAAATACATTATACTCATTATCTTCTGTAGATGATACAAACGAACCATAATAAGATGTAGTGGGCAAGTTTACTTGGGATTCTAATAAACGCTCCAACTCGTTCAAAGAAGGTAAAAACCAATCGTCGTAACCACCTAAACTCAACTTGCTACAATAAGCGGCTGCTTTTGCAACATCACCTTGGTTATTCACTATTGTTTCAGTATTTAATTTACCGCCCCCTATGGATTTACTTGTAGCGCCGTTAAAATAGTTTACTTCGGAAAAAGAAAGGTTAGAAGTGAATGCGTAATTACAGCAAATTAGTCCATGGCATTGTAATGAATCATATCCAAAATCACCTGGTTGTAGAATATAGTAAATGTTTCCACCTTGATATTCTTGTCCAATTTCTTTATCTCCGGTTCTAAACGTGACTACATTGCCATAGCTCACTCCTTTTTCATTTTTAACAAAGGTTCTAGCATAATACCGCGTCATAGGATTTAATTCTGTCAGCATTATTTGAAACGGTAGAAGCTGATTTATTGAGTTTTGAGCCGTAGCGTCATTTAGCGTGGGATTGGGGTGAGTGGCATAACATACTCCACTTGTGAAACTCTCACTGTTGCCATTGTTTTGAATGTAACCTTCAATTTTAGCTGTTGTTGCACCCACTGCTAAAGACTTCGTTGTGCCACAAACAGCGAGAGAAACCTCGTTTTTACATGAGGTTACAGCATTTATAAAAAGGGCTGCAACACCAAAATATACTAGTTTATTAATGAATTTATTCATGCTGAATTTAAATTATTGAAATACAATTAAATTATTGATTGAATTTATAAGTATAACTGAATGTTGGGATTAGGAAAGTTCCATCTTCTCCAATGGATAATCCAACGATTCCAATATCGTAGGTAGACGTTTTATTGAAGAACATGCGAATAAATGGTCCTCCGAAAAAATACTTGGTTTCGGGAAGATACCAAAACTCACCCATCAAAGCTATGTTTTTGGACATTCTACGTACGCCTGAAAAGCTCAATGCAGGAGAATACGTGTTCCTTCTTTGGAAATCCCAAATGGGGTCATACCCTCCTTGTGCATTTGGTTTCATTCCTATTAATTCTTCGTTGTAAGTTGAAGTAAATGCATAACCACCGGCAAGAGTAATGTTCGATTCAGCGGTTCCATATGTGTAACAACCGAAACCAATTCCTAAATATGTTTTAGGCGCAGCGTAGGTGAGGTTTCCGATTTGACCTCCAATAGCTACATGGTGATTATCTTTGATTTTATAGGAATATTTAGTAGAGATGAGCATGGGAATTGCTGCAACTGTAGTTGCAATTCCTAGTGACCAATTGTCTGTAATTCCGTATTGCAATTGTGCAGTAAGAAAATAAATAGACTGAATGTAAAATTCTCCTTTATTCATGGGTATAGCTGTTGGAGAATAGAAATATCTTGATGGATGGGGGTTAGGTGAATAAATTTTCCCATTGACCATGTTTTCTTTCGTTACTTTTTTACGACTTTCAATGATGTAAGAAGGTAATATTACAGTTCTACCATCTTCGAGTTTTAAGGTGGTTTCTCGAGGATTTTCTTCGATTATTTTACCAATAATGGATTTACCATCGTTTGTTTTGATGATGTAAATACTTGTATCTACTTGAGGCGTTGTTGCGCTATCAATTGTTTGTGCTTTTAAGTTGGAGCTGAAAAAACATCCCCCGAAAATCAAAAAAATGAAAATTTTAGTATAACGATTCACGATGTGCGGAATTAATGATTGAACTTTGAATTTGGATTGTCCTCTTTAGATTTTATTCGTTAAAAAAGACAACAATTTCAGAAACATATTCAATATTAAGTAAATTCATCAAAGTTTTACATGCTATTTATCATTAATTCTAAATTCAGAGGAATTAGTTTTGATTGAATTTATAGGTATAGCTAAATGCCGGGAAAGCAGTTTCTTGAGTAATAACAATTCCTAAATCCCAGCAGGAGGTTTTATTGAAATACATTCTTAAGAAAGGTCCTCCAATGAGCAATTCTTCTTCGGGTAAGTACCAAAATTCTCCCATAATACTCACATGCTTACTTAATCTTTTATGAGCACCGGCGTTCAAAACATAACCCAAATCTGAATCTGTAATTTGTGCTGCTCCTGCTGCCACAGTTACGTTTGATTCTGTCGTTCCGTAAGTGTAAGAAGCGAATCCCAATCCAAGGTAAGTCTCAGGGTCGATCCATGAAAATGAACCAGCTAAACCTCCAATGGCAAAGTGATTTTTATCATCGATTTTCATGGAATATTTTGCAGTAATAGCAATTGGCGACAAAAGAAAACTCGTTGTAATACCTGCAGAAAAATTTTCGGTAATGCCATATTGTACTTGCGCAGTTAAGAAATATACAGATTGGATGTATAATTCATTTTTCTCCATAGGTAGTGCGGTGGGAGAATAGAAGTAGCGAGACGGATGGGGGTTTTTAAAGGTGAAGCTACCATTGATTTTGGTGCTGTTGTTCGCTACTGTTTTTGAAGTGATGAGGTAACTTGGAATGATTACTGTTCTGCCGTCCATCAAAAGTATGGTAGTTTCTCTAGGGTCTTCTTTTATAACTCTGCCATACAACTCGGAATTGTCGTTCATTTTGAAGGTGTAAATAGTAGAATCAATTGTGCTGGAATTTGAATTGTCGGTTGTTTTGGGATAAATTTGAGCAAAGGCAATGTTGGATAGAAATCCAAAAACAAGAAATGCGATAATTTTAATGGGCTTCATATAGATAGTTTGAGGGGCAAAGTAACTAAATAGTTGCATTTAGGTTTTACGGAAAATCCGTAACCCTGGGAATTACTTTACGGAAAATTGCAAATTGAATTAAAAACGTCTGAATTGCCTGCCTTTTTTTCGGTCAATTTCTGAAATTAAATGATTGATTGATAGGAGAGGGTAAAAGATGGAAATATTTTTCGTACCAGGTACATTTTGTAAACTGAAATACGAGATTCCTAAGTCAAGGCTATTGTTTTGATTTTCGTATAAACGAATATTCAGTCCACCTGTAATCACATTGAACTTTGGAATAAACCAAAATTCTCCAGTTAAACTTGCATTTTTTACTAGAAATTGTTGAAAGCCTAAATTCAAAATGCCTATTTCTTGAAATTCTCGGGTTTTGGCGAATCCACCAGTAATTGAGTAATTCGTTTGCGGATTTCCATATGTGTAGGTAGCGACACCAGAGGTTAAAATGAATGTGGGATCTAAATAGGTTAAACTTCCAAACATTCCACCCACCGAAAAATGATTTGTTGGGTTAACAGAATATGAATATTTGGATTGAACCCAAATGGGTGAAAGGAGTATAGACGAACTAAATCCAATAGAAAAGTTATCAGTTATTCCATAGTCATACTTGATCATTAATAACGAATTACCAGATGTCAATTGGCTGCCTTTATTTATAGTAAAAGCGGGTTGTGCCAGAAAATATTTCGGGATATTGGGGTTTTTCTCTAAGGGATTGGTGAATTTACTTTTTTCAATTTCCTCGCGAAATAGAATTTCAGAACTAGGAATTATTACTTCTCGATTATCGAGTGTTGTTATTTTGGTTTCGTCCTGATTTTCGTAGTGAAGGTAACCAATAAGTTCTATGTTTTTAGTTAGTTTAAAGTGAAATAAAGGTAGTTTTTTAGTATTTTCATCAATTGAAGAATGCTCCATATGATCAAATTGCGCAAATGTATTTTTAAAGTCCAAAAACAAAGAGCAGAATATGCATCCCCAGAAAAGAAAAAAAGCCCTGATTGATTTCATTTAATTTTAAAATGAAACTCAATATACAATTAAAATTCAAAATAAGAAGAAACTTTGATACCAAAGTTATTCCCGGCACTTAAATGCGTCATGCGCCAAATGGCATCGATACGAATAAATTTGAAGATATTCTCTACACCGACACTGGCCTCGAAATAGGGAATTAAATTCAACGATTTTATGGGCGTAATGTTGTTGAGGCGTTGAATTTCTGTTGGGATAAGTTGCTGATTTTGAGCGGATAAATGTCCTTCAATCATCTTAGCAGAAACTACTTCCCTCCAACCAAGTCGGTTCAACAAAGGAACACGATTAATGAAGAAACCATTGAAATGATGTTCTGAGATTAATTCAATATTTTGATCGGTAACAAACTCAAAAAGATTCATCTGATTGAAGGCACGTGCGTTATACACAAACGATTGGTTTCCCAAGGGAATATTCAACAATGGAAACGGTACGGAGCCAAAAATTTTATTCGCAGCAATTTTATATTGTGTTCTACCACCCACAGACCAAATGTGGGTATGGGTGAAATTTAAGCTCATCTTGGAATAGGTGTATTGGCTTCCAAAAACGTTGGGAACTGCTTGCTGATATGTGAACGTAAATTTTGGTCCAGGAGAAGCCCAATTTGATCTTCTATTATCGTTGATTACATAGAATACTTGTGGTTCGTAGGTGAGTTTAAAAGAAACCAAAGCATTCGTTAAATGGGTGGAGATTTTGTCGGATTGTGCGTGTTCCAACCAACCTAATTTGAACTTTTGTGTTTCAGGTAAATCGTAAATGCGATGGCTGAATTTAATGTTGAAATTCAACCCACGAATAATATCTCGTTGATAGCTAAAGTAGGTGTTTTTAGAATAGGCCAGGCTATTGCTGAAAAACATGTTTAATGCAAGAATCAACGCATCCCCTGAAGTCATGTTTTCATTGTCTACAAACCCAAGTAATTCTGTGTCTTCGGTTCGCGACAATTTAAAGATCTCACCTTTTTTAATGTTTTTATACCAGGTAATATTGGCTCCATATTTGAAACGCTCATCTTTAAAACCGTATGCGCCGAAAGCTTCAAATTGCCATGTTTTAGAGAAGTTATTGGATGTTCTGAATCCCCAACGAGTTCTAAATCCTTCAAGTGGATTCAATAATGCGATGTAATAGTAGGGTCCCAAATCAACCTTCCAATTTTTTCCAGCATAATATCCACTCATAAGAAAGTTTAAGGCTTTAGCGCTTTTGTCGATGGTAGGGATGTCGGAAACCGCTTCAATTTTATCGACCACTTTCTGTTCAAAAATATTGGGTTTGATGTGGGCGGATTGATACCAAAAGGAGTCTGATTGGTTGAGAGCGTCTGCGGCAACCACAACGGCCTGATCAAAAAAACCTTTTTCGAAACTGGGTTTTGAAGAATAATTTCGATATGTGATAACATTGGTTGCTAAAACCCCAATGCTCTCTTTTGAAAACTCCGAAACATCTACTAACGAACGAGAATTTATCAAAACATAGGGCAATTCAGACATGTTCGATGGCCCAAATTCTTGAGTAATTCTCAAACGATCCAAAAAGTTGATTTGAGAGGCTTCGTTTATTTCTAAATTTAATCGAGTAATTGCGCCGGTGTTTTCTTCAATCCAGATGATTCCGTTAAATAATATATCGTTTTTGTTTTTTGGGGATACTTTTACAACAAACCAGCGAAGATCATGTGTTTTGTCTACGTCAATGAGTTTGTAGTTATAAAACAATGGACCCACTTCTGCAATGGGAGAAACAATACCTTTACCCAAAAGTTGCAGTCGATTTCTGTAAACATTGTACCGAGCAAAAGAACTTCCAGTCAATTGAGACGCAGTACTACCATCTTGGATACCCACACCACGTACCCGAGTAGCTTTGATATCTTCTCGCTCAAGCATGGTGGATTTTTGATGGAAATACGTGCTTAGTGTGGTGGAGAAAAAAACGGGTAAAACGGCTTTTTCTGTGTCGCCAGTCAAATATTCGAGGGTGTCAAAAAGAGCATTTATTTGACGACCCACCTTCAGTCGTTCAATTCGTTTGGATAAATTATTGACCGATAGGATGGTTTTGGCAAAAACCTCACATTGGTAATTGACCATTTCATCGGGGTTGTTTTTGTTTCTATTTGCAATGGCTAAATCGACCCATTTCATGGCTGGATTGATGCCGAGAGAAATACTTACATCTTCAGTTCGAAGGATTTCTCTTTTTAGGAAAACCGTTTTTTCAATTATAACAGCAGTGGTGTCAATAAAAATGCTCTGAGGAATTAATCCCCCAAAAAGAAAACGCAACGAATCCGAATAACATTTGGTAATGATCGTGTTGACTTTACCATCAAAATCGGTTTGAAAACCCATGTTTGTGCCAGTCCAATGAACAGTAGCAAATGGCACGGGATCTTGTGTTTCAGCCTCGAAAATTTGGATTTTTATGCGTTTGGGATAGGAGTTCTGGGTTTGAGAACACAATTTGTTCGTCGACATTAAATAGAATGTGCTGATGAACAATATTATGGCTCGAGTTAAATGCATAGAGTAAATGCAAAGGTAAACGATTTGTGTATTAAAAATGAAGGAGCAAACGGCTGGATTTCTTTAAAAGAAATTGGAATTTGCAAAAATCCGTAAATTGATTTTACTCATTATGAAAAATTGCAAAAGGATATTGACTGTATTTAAATTAATTCGCAAAATGATGGAAATTACAAAATTAATATTTCGGAAAATAGGAATTGTTCAATTAAGCATTTTAATAGTATTGATCAGTTCGTGTGGAATCAGTCAAAACTACCGTGAGCAGGGTGCTGGAAAAAACTGGGTAGTGGAATCAAATTCTGTTTCAAATGAAGGTAAAAATAGAGAAAACGCTATTAACAACAGTGAGACTGTGATATCGTTGAATGCAATTGCGAATTATGGTAGCAAGGATTCAACTTCAATTTCTTCAATTTCTGCATATAGCCCTCTGGAAAGTGAAAAATCTGATTTTTCCCCCAAAGATATATGGTTGAATAATACCAATTCAAATTCCAAATCAAATGCAAGTAAAAAATGGTCAAACAAACAAGAAATTTCGCCTTTGGTTATTCGACCTGTAGTCCAATTGATGAAATCAAAAAAGTTAGAAAAGCTAAAACCGGTTGATAAAAAGGAAATCATTACAAATTTAAAATCCAATTATTACAATCAAGGTGCTGATGGAACGGTGTTTGGCATCATTGGTTTTGCTTTAAGTATTTTGGCCCTTTCTGGATTAATTGGGTCGTCTTTTTTGCTAGTTTTACTTGCTTTCCCAGGTTTGATTTTTAGTATTATTGGTTTAGTTCGGGCTGATGGTGGTACTTCAGCAATGGTTTTTTCATTACTCGGTTTAATCATAAATGGAGTAATTATATTCTTAATTGTCTTGCTATTGGTATATCTCTCGATGTATTTTTAGGGCATAAATTTCTGAAATTCAAAACCTGCAGATTTTGCAGAGATAAGTTGAAGGAAATAATGTTTTTTGTAATTTTATCCGATTCTTTTAGATAAAACTAAATGAAAGTTCGGAACTTTACGCTCAGGAAACATATTCCATCAATGTTATGAAAAAGAACCTCTTAATTTTAACTTCAATATTCATTTTAAACGCTGTAACGGCTCAACTAGGTGAACCGCAAAGTAGAAAGGAATGGGAATTAGAGCGACAGGTTGACCCTGCAACAGGCAAAATACCCGATCATGTAAGGTTTCGAGAATTGGCCTATGTACAATCCAGTGCCAAGGTAGTTGAAAATCCAATTGCAGTAAAAGGAACGCCTTGGATGCACAGGGGACCGTTTCACGTTGGCGGACGAACTAGAGCTGCTGCATTCGATGTTGCCAATCCAAAAAGGATTATAGCTGGTGGTGTTTCTGGGGGACTTTGGTTAAGTGAGGATGGTGGAAATTCTTGGCGATCCACTCAGGAGCCCCATGAAATGAGTAGCGTTTCATGTTTGATTCAAGATCGAAGAAAAGGGTATGAGAACTTTTGGTATGCAGGAACGGGTGAAGCTTACGGACAATCCGCAGGTGCTCCGGGTGCATATTACTATGGAAATGGTCTTTTGATTTCGAGTGATTCCGGAAAATCTTGGTCACCAATTAACAGCACGGCTATCAATACACCCACCGCTTTTACATCACCCTGGCAACTCGTATGGAAAGTTTTAGTTGACACCACTCGTTACGACTCAACCATTTTATATGCTTCTACGTATCAAAATGTTATGCGATCAAATGACGGGGGTAAAACGTGGATTGCAGTACGTAAAACCGCTGCTTATTTCAATGACATCGAAATAGACGCAGATGGTGTTTTATATAGTACTTCAAGTTCGGATGCATCTCTTGGAAAAAGAGGTGTTTTCAGAAGCTTAAATGGATGGGAATGGATTGATATTACACCCACGAATTGGCAGGGAAAAGCATTCAATCGTTCGGTTGTGGGCTTTAATCATCCCCAAAAACAGGATACAACGATTAGAATGTACGTAATTGTCAATCTCGAAAACTGGGGAAAGCCATTGCCTGATTCCAGAGGTGAAATTGAATGGGGTGGTATGTTTTACATGGAACTGCCTCGAAGGAATTCAGATACTTCTTTTTTCGGGGGAAGTAAGAGCGGCATTATTAAACAGCGTGATATTTCGGAAAACTTGCCTTTGTCAAATTATGCGTTGAATAGTTGGAGAACTCAAGGTAGTTATGATATGTTGGTTCAAGTTTATCCAAATTCACAATCTGATAAAGATATAGTATTTATTGGTGGTACCAATTTATATCGATCAGAGTCTGGTTTTTTGGATTCACAAAACACAACCATGATAGGAGGTTATGCTTGGCAAACGTCGCTGCCAAATTTTGAAATGTGGCCCAATCAACATCCCGATCAACATGTTTGGATGTTTCATCCCCAAGATCCCAAAAAAGTATTGAGTGGAAACGATGGAGGATTATTTCAAACCGACGATTGCTTGGCAAAATCCGTTGTATGGAAAAATTTAAATAATGGATATTTAACTACGCAGTGGTATACGGTTGCAATGGATCCTGCAACTAATATGAGCGATTTACTTGTTGCGGGAGCACAAGATAACAATCAAATGATTGTTAATGATCGTTCTCCAAATGCATTGTGGGATGTGGCTTATCCCGGAGATGGATCGTATTGTGCTGTTGAGCCTGGAGGAAAGTATGCGTACTTTTCCAAGCAATTGGGAAATACGGTCAAAGCAGAATTGGATGGAAACGGGAAGGTTATTAGAAAAAGGCGAATTGATCCCATTGGTGTTCCTAGAAACAACTACCAATTTATTAATCCCTTTATTTTGGACCCCAAAAATCCGAAAGTAATGTATATGGCGGGAGGGCGACACATTTGGAGAAACGATCGATTAAACGAAATTGTGTTGGATAATTCTACAGATTCAATTTCCTTGGGTTGGAGAAAATCATTCGATTCCATTAAAGTGGTTTCACAAAAAATAACCGCATTGGCGGTTTCTACTGAAAATCCATCCCATAAAATCTATTTTGGGAATAACGTGAAGTATTTATATTCCATTGAAAATGCAGATACGGGAGTAATGAGATTCAAAACGTTGAAGACTCCATCTGTAACAGGAAGTGCAAACGTGAGTTGTATCGCTGTGAATCCTAAAAATGGAAATGAATTGGTTGTGTGTTACTCAAATTACGGAGTTTATAGTTTGTTTAGATCCATCGATGGCGGCGATAATTGGGAGAAGATTGGCGGAAATTTAGAAGCCAATGCCAACGGAACAGGTGATGGGCCATCGATTCGCTGGTTTTCTTTCGTGCCTGTAAAGGATGGAATGTTATATATGGTTGGTACTAGTGTGGGGTTATATGCTGCTGATACTTTAAATGGACTTGAAACCGAGTGGGTGCATCAAGGACCAGGCGAAATCGGTCATGCGGTAGTGGATATGATTGCATATCGCGAAATCGATGGAACACTAGCAGTAGCTACTCATGGACGAGGTATATATTACGCACGAATTTTTGAAAAAGGAGCCATTTTAAGCACGAAAGATTCTGAAAAATTGCCAATCAAAAGTAGGATTTATCCAAATCCTACAGCTGGTAAATTAATGGTAAATGCTAATAATCCAATTGTTTCATGGGAGGTTTTTGACATTAATGGACAACAGGTTGAATGCATTGCACGACCTAAGCATGAAGGTCATTCAAATGAGGTTCAGAAGTTAGAGTTTGATTTTTCTGAGCTAAAAAATGGGGTGTATTTTTTGGTGTTGGAAACGCGTGCTGGGAAAGAATGGCACCGAGTATTGAAGAACTGAAATACTTTTTAGTTAATTTTAAGTTTGCAGCAGTAATATTGTACTGTGCTTTTTAACTCTTGGGATTACGCCATTTTCTTGCCATGTGTTTTTATTATTTATTGGCTACTTCTTGGAAAGAAACAATCCTATCAAAATGTATTTATTGTTGTTTCTAGTTATTTGTTTTATGCCTGTTGGGATTGGAGATTTTTATCGTTAATAATTATTAGTACAATAACAGATTTTAACATTGCACAGGCGATATTTCAATCAAAAAGTGATAAAATAAAAACCCGTTTACTTGGACTAAGTTTGTTGGTAAATATTGGCATATTAGCTACTTTCAAATACTTCAATTTTTTCATAGAAACGTTTGTTGATTTCTATGGTTACTTGGGTGGAAATATTCGAATCAATCATTTGAATATTATATTACCTGTAGGCATAAGTTTTTATACATTTCAAACTTTGAGTTACACGTTTGATGTCTATTACGAAAAGATAGAACCTACCAATAATTTAATTACTTATGCCGCTTTCGTTTCTTTTTTTCCTCAATTATTAGCTGGTCCTATAGAGAGAGCCACTCAATTGATTCCACAATACAATAAAATACGGGTTTTTAAATACGAGCAGGCAATTAGCGGCTGCAAACAGATACTTTGGGGTTTATTCAAAAAAATTGTCATTGCTGATAATGCCGCAGTATTTGTAAATGATATATTTAATCAATCTAACTCCTATCAAAGTACCACGTTGATTTTGGGTGTGATTTTGTATGCATTTCAAATTTATGGAGATTTTTCTGGTTATTCCGATGTGGCAATTGGATCAGCTCGATTGTTAGGAATTGAATTATCTCAGAACTTTTTGTTTCCTTATTTCTCTAGAAATATCGGTGAATTTTGGAGAAGATGGCATATTTCATTGACCTCTTGGTTAAATGACTATATTTATTTACCGATGGCTTTTTCGTTAAGAAGATTGGGGAAGTGGGGTGTGTTTGTTTCAGTATTTGTAGTGTTTGTTTTGTCGGGATTTTGGCACGGTGCACAAGGGCATTTTGTTTTTTGGGGAGCATATTGGGGTGTGTTATTTCTGCCGATAGTGTTTCAAAAAAACGCACAGAATCCATTTTCGAAGCGTCATGTAAATAGAGTTGAATTAAAAGAAATTCACCATGTTTTGTTCACATTTAGTTTTGTTTGTTTAGGCGCTCTTTTTTTTCGAGTAGATTCAATGAATCAAGCAATTGGAATTATTGAAAGAATTATCAATCCACATTTATGGGGATTTCCTGAGGTTCGACCCACAAACTTTTTAATGATACTCGCATTGTTTTTAATTGTTGAATGGCAGGGAAGAACTTCTCAATTTGGAATTGAAAAATGGGGTTTAAAATGGCCAAAAGCACTGAGATGGTTGTTTTATTATTCAATTATTTTCCTGATATTTTGGTGGAGTGGAAATCAACAAGAGTTTATTTATTTTCAATTTTAATGAGGAACTTTCTAAAACGAATTATCGTATTTTTTGCCCCTTTAATTCTAGTTTTTGGAATTTTTATTGCGATTGTTTTATTATGTTTTGATTCGAAAATTGATTCAAGTTATTCGAAAATTTCGCGTAAACATCCTGAAGGATTAATCATTGGAACGAGTCGGGCAGCTCAAGCTTTGGAACCTTCTGTTTTTGGGGATGTTTATAATTTCGCATTCACCCAAGCATATTCACCCTTTGATTCATCTTATTTTGAATTGATTAAGAGATTCCATCCCATTTCTGTGAATAGAAATGTTTTGAATAAATCAGATAATTTTAGTGTTAAACAAGATTTAAAGTTGCACCTGATTTGTGTGGATGCTTGGTCTTTGAGCTCATTTCCAGGAGATAAATATGAACGTATGAATACATCGTTTGTAAATGAAACGGAACCTGGATGGATCGATGGTTATAATTTTGAATATTTATTTAAACATATGCCAACAAAATGGAGTGAGGTAATTGAAAATTGCATTTCTTCTAATTTTGTAAATCCATCTGGACGATTTGTTGTGTCGTTTACTTTTGATCAAATGCAGGATAATTTTAATAGGTCTTTTCCTGAAAAGATGATTTACAATAAAAAAAAGGAGATTTATCGATTTGGCTCCATGTCAAATATCCGATTGTATTTCTTAAAAAAGACAATTAGTTATTTAAAACAAGATGGAAAAATTGTATTGGTTCAATTGCCTGTTCATCGCGAATTGGCTGCTCTTGAAGATAAATTTGCGCCAAATTTTGATTCGCTCATTAAAAAGGTAGCTCAAAAAGAAGGAATACAATTTATCAATTTAAAATCGTTTCATGATTCCGTACATTATACCGATGGTGGGCACATCTGGAATGGAGACGCATTGAAAATTTCCCAAATGGTAAAAAGAAGAATTAATTAGGTGTGGTCCCGACAGGAATCGAACCTGTATCTTGAGTTCCGGAGACTCACGTAGTATCCATTCTACTACGGGACCAATTGGAAATTATTGCAAAAAGTGCAAATATACGGCCATTTTTGGAGGTAACCCATTTAGAATACTTGCATTTTAAGAACAATTGCTAAATTTGTATGTACTTTCAAAATTCTCAGCAGCTCTAATGTCCCCTAAAAACAAATCTAAATTTAAACCATTGCGGCACTTAATTCAATGGTCATTTGCAATGTTCAGTGTGATCTATTTTGCACAATGTAAAATCGTGGTTGAAACATTCGAGGATTCTGTTGGAGATAATTACTTTGCGGATTATCAAACCTCAAAAGTTGCAGATTTGGTAATGGATTATGCCAGAGTATTGCATGGGTTAGAGAATTTGGATATGAAGATACCTATTGGTTCTTTTGATACAGCGAATAAAAATGCGAAATGGTTTATAGTTCATTTTGGGGAGACATATAATACTTGTGCCGATGGGATAGATAGAAGGAATCCAATTACAGTAAATTGGACAGGTGATTTTTTTAAACCGGGAAATTCATTTACAATTACAATGGATCCAGCTTATATGGGTTATTATAAGTTTACTGGTTCAATTGAAGTAACCTTTTGGGGTGAGAATGAATACGGTCAATCTGAACATGAGATTAAATCAACGGTTAATATTTTACAAGATAATGCCCGTGCAGACATCTACGATTGGACCAATGAGTATGTTCGAACTCGAATTATAGGTGAAAATACCCCCAGAAGTAGTGATGACGTATATTCTGTTTGGGGAACCTCTTATGGTAGAAATCGGAAGGGTCGTTATTTTTCATCGGTAATCAAAGATACTATTCATTTTAGTAACGAGTGTGAATGGGGGATTTTAAATGGGCGGATTGATATTCAGCCTATTGATGCTACTCAACGTACTTTTGTAAACTACGGAAGTTGGGACCAGTTGGATTGTAGGCGTTATTATTCGTTTTCAAGAGGAAATAGAGACGTTACGATTACCAAGAATACCAAATAATAAAATTTCTTTTGGAGTTTTTCATAACTTGCATTGGTTATGAGAAAAATTATTTTACCCACTCTAGCCATTGGAATATTGTTATTCTTTTGGCAGTTTATTTCACATGCCGCAGGAAATTTTCATAAAAATTCTCAGCAGTATACCGATAAACAATCTGCAATCGCAAATTCTCTAGATTCAATGAATCTAAAAGAGGGGAGGTACATGATTCAGCAACCAGATCCGTCAACTCCTATGGATAAATTAGAGAATGCTTGGAAGAAATACGATGGCCAACCTTGGTATTTTGTAACAGTTTATTCTCCTAGAAATCCGGATATGTTGCCTTATTTGATAAAGGGTTTGGGTGCCGATTTAATAGCTGCATTCCTTATCGTTATGCTTTTTCATTGGGTTGGGCCAATTGGATTGCAAAAATCAATAGGGATATCCTTGTTTATTGGGCTCATCGGTTACATTTACTTGCCTTATACTAATAATGTTTGGTATCCCGCATTTGATATGATAGCGACATTAATCGACTGTATCGTTCCCTTCCTGATAATTGGGTGGTTGAATGCTAAATGGATGAATAATACATCCGTCTAAATGCCTCATTTGATTAGTGCGTTTATTTATAGACAAAATTATTCTGCATATAAATGCCCGGTCCAATCGGTCCAAGCTAGTTTGTCTTTATAAGGAACTAGCCAATAATTGAAAAATTCGTCGTCAATTATTTCTTCAAAATCTGGTTTGAGTTTTAAATTCCCATTTCCGTCGATGATTCCCCAATTGGGCTCTTCATCGGCGGTTTTGTTTTTATTTGGTATAAGTACCTTCCAGTATTTCGCGTACACAGTTGCCTCTATTGACTGATAATTTGGTTCAATTATTATTCGGCCATTACTATTCGCTAAGCCTAAATTGCCTTGTGCGTTTTGAATTAATATATGTTGTGGGTTGTCGAATCGATTAAAATCAACGATGCCACTCTGCCATATAGTGTCTGTTCTGTTTTTCATAGTAAAGAATTTCAACTCATTATCTTGTTTTATGTTGTAGCAGAAATTCCGAGAAGTATTGGATATTGTGTTGCCTTTTTGGATAATTGAATTGGTAATTCTCGGACCAAAAACAATGGAGTCGTTGAGTAAGGAAACGCTACTGTGTTGATCAAAATATTCGGTAGAAATTTTACCCGTTTGAGGATTAATCCAATGATAACGTGTTAGGGTTGGCTTCAGTTTTTTTAACTTCTCGTTCTTTGTGTTGTTGGGGGATGTGATTTCAATTAAAGCCAATTTGTTGCTCTTGTAAATGAATTTTCCTCCAGCGTTGGCAGATTTCTTTTGTAAAGTAATTTTATTGCTTATCTGTCCTTCTGTATTCAAAATGTGATAGTTGATTTCTAATGCCTTTTCATCCATATAGAGCACAAAATAATCTACCCCTGAATTTTGTAATGCCATAATATGGCTTGGTTTGGCAATCTGGGTTCGTAATACGTTTACACCATTTTTAGGATGGGTTTTGATGATTTTCCAAATTTCTTCCGTTTGACGTTTTTTGTTAGTAATAAAAAGTTTACCGTAGAAAATGTGATTTGAGAAACGATCCTGTTTGATTTCAATAAATGTATCAGAGAGTACTCGGCCGAATTTGTCAATAAAATAAGTTTGATTTTCGTTTGACTGAACCCAGTAAATATTGTGCTGAACCACACCAATATAGTTGAATTGAGCTTTAATTGTTTGATTGGGTTGCCCAGCAAAATTAACAATTTGATAAATGCCCTCTTCATTTAATACAGGTATGAAATTGGAGTCTATTTGAATTACTTGAACTGCATTTTCATTGAGCCGAATCATTCTGCGGTCGGCTTCTGGTTTTAATAGATTATGGATATCTGAATAATTAAATCCAGTGGTAAGTTTGCCAGATTTGTTGAAAATTGCCCATTTTACGCCATTATAAATAAACCCAAGTCCTCTAGAAGTATCAAAATGGATTTGTTGGAATTTTGGAGGAATAATTTCCTTTCCTTCTGAATTTAAAATTCCCCATCTGTCGTTTTTGTTAACAAATGCATAATTTTTATGGAATTGTATAATCTCTTCGTATGTATTGGGGGTCATTCTTGAACCATCCTTTTCGATGTAGTGAAATTCCATGTTGAAAAAGTTATCATTTTGCCCCACTAAAGCACAACCGGGTATTAAGGTTGCCCCATTGGTTAACCACTTTTTGTAATAGGGTTGAGCAAATGGATAGGCAAAATCATACGTACTGTCAATCCAAATTTCAGATGATGCAGAATCAACAAAGAAGTATTTTGAAGGGCCTGATTCTGAAGTCGATAAGTATGGTACAGGAATTACTTTTAAATATCGCAATCCATATTTTGCTTTTTCAAAGTGTGGGCCATTGGGAAAAGCTTTTAGGAAATCCAAATAACCTTTTTCTGAATTCGTATTTTTTGATTCAAGGAATGCTAGGTTTTCAGCCAAGCGGTAGGCACTATCGGCAAAAGGACTTTGGGGGTAGGATTTTTGGTATTCTAAATAACTGGATTTGTTATTTGACTCTATGGCTAAGTTGAAGTCCCAGAAATAAATGGTATCTAGCAATTGTTTTGACCAAGATTGTAACTCAACCGGGAAATTGAATTCGGGCTGATTGAATGGGTCTAAATTGTTGGGATCTGATAAAAGGTATTCCCAATAATGATTTAACTTGTGAATGAATTTAGAGCTGGGTCGAGATGATATGGCCTTCTCAAATGCGTTTTTATGAATAGTTTTAACGTTGTTTTCTAAGTTTATTTTTAGAAAAGAATCAATTTGTGGGTATTGTTTTAGAAAGCTATTCCTATTATTTGCCGATAGACTATCATGGTTTGATTTGATGTGAATTCTTACAGAATTTAGATAGTTTAGAGCTAAAAGTTGGTTGTTGAAAGCAGGTGTTGCAGATTGAAGGAAATCTGGGTTTTGGAATGGGTTCAGTAAGGCTGTGAATCGAAAATAAGGTTCTTGCTTAATTGCATTCAATATGGAATCTAAGGGCCAATTGTTGTGTCGAATCAATTGTGTAAATACATTCAATTGCTCTAGATATAAACTGTTGAATCTACTTAGGGGAACTGGATATTTTTTTTCAAAATACTTGAGCTGTTTTTGGGTATTTTTGGGATAATTATTTGGGATGTTTGATTTTAAAAAACAAGCTTCCAGTAAGTGACGAATACCAATGGCGTGATTCGTTGGTGTACTTGTTCTATTTAGAATGAGTAAGGCGGCGTTGAGCTGGTTATAGGGATTGTTTTTTGATTCCGGATATTGTGAGATTTTCGAATGAAGTTTTTCAGCTTCCGCGTATTTGTTTTTGTTTATGAGCAAAGAAACTTTTAAAACAGGGTCAGCCGCTTTTAAGTGGGCATTGTATCCCACAAAAAACAAAAGCAGAAAGGTGAGTTTTCGAATCACGATTACAAAGATAATACGAACAAACAACGAAAATTATTTAAAATTAATTTGGTTATTTGTGATAATTATTTGTAATTTTGCATACTTATGAAAAAGAATATCTTGTTTTTACTTTCTTTTTGCTTGATCTCTTTTGCTTTTTCTCAAGCCGGTTTCGACGATGATGTGGTAGATGTACCTGTTGATGGTGGCATATTCACAGTTGTTGGTAGTGCAATTGCATACGGAATGTACAAAATGCGTTCTGAAACTAAAAACTAATTTTTACAAAAACTTTTATAAATCTGAAGGACTTCATTTGAAGTCCTTTTTTTGTATTCTTTTGTATTCTTCGTCGATTATTTGAGGCTAGCATTTATATTTTCAAGATATTTGTGTGAATTTTTTCAATCATCACTACTGTTATTATTGTATCTATCGAAACTCATTATTCACTTATGTCAAAATTGATTTCCTCTATGCGCAAGATAAATTGGGTTAAAGTTTCACTTTCATTTGTCTATTTTATCTTCTTATCAATAGAAAGCTTGGATGCACAAACAACCAGATATGTAGGAACATATGCAGAGTTAGTAACTGCAATTTCAAACAGTTCTACATCTGTAACTGACATTATAGAGATTCAGAACGATATTGTTGTCTCCGGTTTTACCCCGTCAGCAGGTAATAACTATAGCGCAATAAGTATTAGTAAGAGTATTACAATCAATGGTAATGGTAATGTTTTTACGGTTCCTGTTACTGGTGTAACGGATGGGGGAAAGAACAATACAGGTTCCAATGGAACCTCAACGGCATCCGGTTTTCGTTTATTTTACATAACAGGTTCGAGCAAAGTAATTACAATTAATGATTTAGTTATAAAAGGTGGGAATATTGGTTCAAATGGCTCTGGTGGTGCAATTTATAATGCGGCAGACAAGCTCGTTTTAAATAACGTTACAATTAGCAACAGCAGAAGTTCAGTTGGTACCAATCAATTGGGTAATGGAGGTGGAGGTATTAGTAATCAAAATACCGGTAAAATTTACTTGAACAACTGCATGATTACCAGAAATTCTGCAGGTTAGGGAGGCGGATTTTTAAATAATGGAGGTGTAATGTTTA